>ERZ857998.532-NODE-532-length-52692-cov-18.992021_pt1 | contig 52692 bp, 54 predicted proteins | sample MGYA00519954_ERZ857998 | MGnify/ENA primary metagenome ERZ857998 (study PRJEB31778, sample SAMEA3449424) | human gut metagenome | biome: human gut; feature: human-associated habitat; material: faeces | place: United Kingdom | collected 2010/2012 ...
GGCCGGGCTGAAGAAGGAAAAGGGCGTCTCCGCTATGGATGTGGCCAAGGCCCTGCTGGACCACGGGATCCATCCCCCCACGATGTACTTCCCGCTGATCGTGGAGGAGGCGCTTATGGCCGAACCCACCGAGACCGAGTCCCGGGAGACCATCGACCAGGCGGTGGCGGTGCTCAAGGCCATCCGGGCCCGGGCCGACAGCGACCCGGACAGCCTCCACGCCGCGCCGCACACCACGCCCATCGGCCGGCCCGACGAGGTCAGCGCCGCCCGGCATCCGGTGCTGCGCTATGAATTTCCGGCGGAGTGACGCTTTCTTGCAGAAAGTCGCTTTGTTTTTATGAATTTCCGGCGGAGCGATTGCTTTTTGGCGGCGGAGCCTCTATAATCTAAAGTATTGTACTGGAAATTTGACCGTTGCCGGAGGGATTCGCATGCGTTATGACCTTGTCGTCGTCGGCGGCGGCCCGGGCGGCTATGCAGCCGCCATTCGGGCCAGCCAGCTCGGTTTGAGGACCGCCCTGGTGGAGCGGGACGCGGTGGGCGGCACCTGCCTGAACCGGGGCTGCATCCCCACCAAGACCCTGCTCCACTCCGCCCACCTTTACCGGGAGATGCTGACCTGCCAGTCCTTTGGCCTACAGGCGGAGGGCGTGCGCTTCGACTACGGGGCCATGTCCGCCCGGAAGGACGAGGTCACCGGCCAGCTCCGCTCCGGTGTGGAGGGCCTGCTGAAGGGCAACAAGGTGGAGCTTCTCCGGGGCTCCGCCCGGGTGGAGGAGCCGGGAAAGGTCCGGGTGGGGGAAGAGGTGCTGGAGAGCAGGCACATCCTCATCGCCACGGGCGCAGTTCCCGCAAAGCCGCCGGTGCCGGGGCTGGACCTGCCCGGCGTGGTCACCAGCGACGAGCTGCTGGCCGACGGGAGGCTCTATCCCAGGCTGACCATCGTCGGCGGCGGGGTCATCGGCATGGAGTTTGCCTGCCTGTGCAGCGCCCTGGGCACGGAGGTCACCGTCATCGAGGCCATGGACCGCATCCTGCCCACGCTGGACCGGGAGCTGGGTCAGAACCTGGCCATGCTGCTGAAAAAGCGGGGGGTCCGGGTCCACACCGGCGCCGTCGTAGAGCGGGTGGAGCGGCAGGGCGAGGCGCTGACGTGCACCTTTACGGCCAAGGGCAAGGCGGAGACGGCCCAGTCCGACGCCGTGCTGGTGGCCACCGGGCGGCGGCCGAACACCGCCGGCCTCTTTTCCCCCAGATTGGAGGACGCGCTGGGGCTGGACCGGGGCGGCATTCCGGTGAACCTCCATTTCTCCACCCGGGTGGCCGGTATCTGCGCCATCGGGGACGTGGTCAAGGGCAACATCCAACTGGCCCATGTAGCCTCCGCCCAGGGGATCAACGCCGTGAGCCGTATGGCCGGCCTGCGCCCCCCCATGCGCCTGGAGGCCGTCCCGGCCTGCGTGTACACCGACCCGGAGATCGCCTGTGTGGGCAGCACGGAGGCCGAGTGCAAGGAAAACGGCATCCCGTACAAGACGGGCAAGTATCTGATGAGCGGCAACGGCCGCACGATCATCGCCCGGGGGGAACGGGGCTTCATCAAGGTGGTGTACCACGCCGAAAGCGGCGCGGTGCTGGGCGCCCAGCTCATGTGCGAGCGGGCCACCGACCTGATTGGGGAATTTACCCTCGCCGTGGCGGAGGGCCGGACGGTGGAGCGCATGGCCCAGCTTATCCGGCCCCACCCCACGTTTGGGGAGGGGATTTCCGAGGCGGCAGAGAGCTGCCTCGGCCTGGCCATCCACCAGCTCAACCGATAAAAAGACGGAGAGGACCGCATGCCGGGTATCCGGCGTGCGGTCCTTGGTATGTTTGGGCTGTAAAAGTGCCCGGACCTGTGGTACACTGGCGGAAGAACGAACAAAGGGGAGAGAAGCATATGACGGAAAAGGGACGCTTTGCCCCCAGCCCCAGCGGCCGGATGCACCTGGGAAACGTACTGTCCTTCCTGCTGGCCTGGCTGGACGCCCGGGCGGCGGGGGGCACGGTGGTGCTGCGGATGGAGGATCTGGACCCCCTGCGGACTGGGGAGCCCTGGGCCTCCCGGATCGCCGACGATCTGCGCTGGCTGGGGCTGGGGTGGGAGGAGGGCTTCCAGGCGGGCGGACCCAATGGCCCGTACTGCCAGCGGGAGCGCACCGCACTGTATGACGCGGCGTTCCGGGCTCTGGAGGAGCAGGGGCTGCTCTACCCCTGCTGGTGCAGCCGCCACCAGCGGCTGGCCGCCTCCGCCCCTCACCCCGGGGAGGTGCGGGACATGGGGGCGTGTCCCTGCCGCGCCTTTACGGCGGAGGAGCGGGCCGCCCGCTGGCGGGAACGGGACCCGGCCTGGAAGGCGGCGGTCCCCCACGAGACGGTGGCCTTCCGCGACGCCAACTGCGGACCCCAATCCTTCCACCTGGCCCACGACTGCGGAGATTTTATCGTACGGCGCTCCGACGGGGTGTATGCCTATCAGCTCGCGGTCACGGTGGATGACGCCCGGATGGGGGTGACCCGGGTGGTGCGGGGCATGGACCTGCTGGACTCCACCCCGCGTCAGCTCTGGCTGATGGACAAGCTGGGCTATCGCCGCCCCACCTATGCCCACCTCCCGCTGCTGGAGGCCGCCGACGGCCGCCGCCTGTCCAAACGGGACCAGGACCTGGACATGGGGGCCCTGCGGGAGCGGTTTGCCCCGGCGGAGTTGACCGGGTATCTGGCATTTTTGGCCGGGCTCACGGAAGAACCGGCCCCGGCAAGCCCCCGGGAGTTGGTGAAGGAATTTACCTGGGCCAAAGTGAAGCGGGCTCCGATCTGCATAGAGCAGCTCTGAATAACATAGTGAGTTTGCCGAGTTTACACATAAAATGCAGATGTAATTTGTTCGATTTTACTTGTGGTTTGGGAGCAAATGTGATATGCTGTAAATGGGAATTGGTTTGGTTTTATCTCAGCAACGGCAAATCCGACACAAGCATCATTCGAAAGGGAGGGTAAACATGCACAGATCCAACATGCGGAAGAGGTTTCTTCCATTCCTGGTTGTTTTTGTGGCCTTGACCGCTATCATGATGACCGTAGCCTTCGCGGAAGGCGAGGCGGAATACGTCAGCAATTTCTACGCCAGCCCCCTGTCTCTGCTGCCCCCTGTCATCGCCATCATCCTGGCCCTGATCACCAAGGAGGTCTACAGCTCTCTGTTCGTAGGCATCCTGGTAGGCGGCCTGCTGTACGCCAACTTCAACCCCGAGCTGACCATCATGACCATGTTCTTCAATGAAGACGGCGGCATGATCTATAAGATTTCCGACTCCTGGAACGCGGGCATCCTGGTGTTCCTGGTTATCCTGGGCATCATGGTGGCCCTGATGAACAAGGCCGGCGGCTCCACTGCCTTCGGTAACTGGGCCAAGAGCCACATCAAGACCCGGGTGGGCGGCCAGCTCTCCACCATGCTGCTGGGCGTGCTCATCTTCGTGGACGACTACTTCAACTGCCTGACCGTGGGTTCCGTGATGCTGCCCGTTACGGATGGCCACCGGGTGTCCCGGGCCAAACTGGCCTACCTCATCGACGCCACGGCCGCGCCCATCTGTATCATCGCGCCCATCTCCTCCTGGGCCGCCGCCGTCACCGGCTCCGTCCCCGAGGATTCCGGCATCAACGGCTTTGCCATGTTCCTGCAGACGATCCCCAACAACCTCTACGCCCTGCTGACCATCGTGATGTGCCTCACCCTGGCGATAGGCAAGTTCGACTACGGTCCCATGAAGATCCATGAGGACAATGCCCGGGACAAAAACGACCTGTTCACCACGCCCGACCGGCCCTATGGCGAGGGACTGGGCGACGTGAAGCCCAACGCCAACGGTAAGGTCATCGACCTGGTGCTCCCCGTGGTGGTGCTGATTTTCTGCTGTATCATGGGCATGGTCTACACCGGCGGCTTCTTTGACGGCGAGAGCTTCATTGACGCCTTTGCCGGGTCCGACGCCTCCATGGGCCTGGTGCTGGGCTCCGTCATCACCCTGATTCTTACCTTTATCTACTACATGATCCGCCGCGTAATGACCTTCCAGGAATTCACCGAGTGCATCCCCGACGGCTTCAAGCAGATGGTCCCCGCCATCCTGATCCTCACCTTTGCGTGGACCCTGTCCGGTATGACCGGCCTGCTGGGCGGCGCCACCTTCGTGGAGAACCTGGTGGCCAATGCGGCCCCCGGCATGAAGGCCATGCTGCCCGCCATCGTGTTCCTGGTCTGTGTGGGCTTGGCCTTCGCTACCGGCACCTCCTGGGGCACCTTCGGCATCATGATCCCCATCGTGCTGCCGCTGTTCCCCATGGGCAGCGATATGATGGTCACCTCCATCGCCGCCTGCCTGGCCGGCGCCGTCTGCGGCGACCACTGCTCTCCCATCTCCGACACCACCATCATGGCCTCCGCCGGCGCCCGCTGCAACCACGTCAACCATGTGGCCACGCAGCTCCCCTACGCGCTGACCGTCGCTGCGGTCTGCTTCGTGGGCTACATCATCGCCGGCCTGACCAACGGCAACACCTGGATTACCCTGATTATCAGCCTGGTCCTGCTGGAGGTGGTCCTCTTCGCCCTGAAGAGCATCTCGTCCAAAAAGGACGAGGCGGCTGTGGTGAAATAAGCGATTGCATGGAAAAGCCGGGGCGGACTTGGTCCGCCCCGGTTTTTCCTTGACATTTTCCCGTCATTTGCGTATACTAAGGCTGTTCGACGAAAAAAGGCTGTGATGGGAAGGAGTACCCGCCTTCGTTTGGTGCAGAGAGGAGCCGGCCTGCTGCGAGGCTCTCCAAAAAAGCGGGGAAGGTGGTCCCGGAGCTGTGGGCTGAACGGCATCCTGCCGTAGGCCGCAACGTGCGCCCGCGTTAAGGGTCAAGGAGTGTGGGCGCGCCGCGCCCAAATTCAGGTGGTACCGCGGACATTCGTTCGCCCTGAGCAAGCATGCTCGGGGCGCTTTTTGTTGCCCCGAAAAGGAGATGTAAACATGAAGAAAGAACTGCCCAAGGTCTATGAGCCCCAAGAGGTCGAAGGCCGCATCTACGAGATGTGGGAGAAGAACGGCTGCTTCGTGGGGCACCGGGACCCTGACAAGAAGCCCTTCACCATTGTGATGCCGCCCCCCAACGTCACCGGCCAGCTCCATATGGGCCACGCCATGGACTCCACCCTTCAGGATATCCTCATCCGGTTCAAACGGATGCAGGGCTACGCCGCGCTGTGGGTCCCCGGCACCGATCACGCCGGCATCGCTACCCAGATCAAGGTGGAGGAGGAGCTGCGCACCAAGGAGGGCCTCACCCGCTATGACCTGGGCCGGGAGAAGTTCCTGGAGCGCGTCTGGGACTGGAAGGCCAAGTACGGCGGCCGCATCGTGGAGCAGCAGAAGAAGCTGGGCGCCTCCTGCGATTGGTCCCGGGCCCGGTTTACCATGGACGACGGCCTGTCCGCCGCTGTGCGCCATGTGTTCGTCCGCCTCTACAACAAGGGCCTGATCTACAAGGGCTCCCGCATCATCAACTGGTGCCCTCACTGCGTCACCGCCCTGAGCGACGCGGAGGTGGAGTACCAGGACAAGCCCGGCAATCTCTGGCACATCCGTTACCCTATCCAGGGGGAGACCGACCGCTGGGTCGTGGTGGCCACCACCCGGCCCGAGACCATGCTGGGCGACACCGGCGTGGCCGTCAACCCCGAGGACGAGCGGTATAAGGGCATCGTGGGCAAGAAGTGCATCCTGCCCCTGGTGGGCCGGGAGATGCCCATCGTGGCCGACGCATACGTGGACAGGACCTTCGGCACCGGCTGCGTGAAGATGACCCCCGCCCACGACCCCAACGACTTCGAGGTCGGCCTGCGCCAGAATCTGGAGACCATCCGGGTGCTGGACGACAACGGCAGGGTGGTAGAGGGGTACGGCAAGTACTCCGGCATGGACCGCTACGAGGCCCGGAAGGCCATTGTGGCGGACCTGGAGGCGGGAGGCTACCTGGTGAAGGTGGAGCCCCACCAGCACAACGTGGGCACCTGCTACCGCTGCCACAGCGATGTGGAGCCCCTCATCTCCGCCCAGTGGTTCGTCAAGATGGAGCCCCTGGCCAAGGAGGCCCTGCGGGTGGTCAACGAGGGGGAGACCAAGTTCGTCCCTGACCGCTTCGCCAAGACCTACACCAACTGGATGGAGAACGTCCACGATTGGTGTATTTCCCGTCAGCTCTGGTGGGGCCACCGCATCCCCGCCTGGTACTGCGACGACTGCGGCAAGCTGACCGTCTCCGAGTCCGACCCCACCGAGTGCCAGCACTGCCACAGCCGGCACATCCACCAGGAGGAGGACGTGCTGGACACCTGGTTTTCCTCCGCTCTGTGGCCCTTCTCCACCCTGGGCTGGCCGGACGAGAGCAGTGAGGATTACAAATACTTCTATCCCACCGATGTGTTGGTCACCGGCTACGACATCATCTTCTTCTGGGTGGCCCGGATGATCTTCTCCGGCTGTGAGCACACCGGCAAGCCCCCCTTCCACACCGTGTTCATCCACGGCCTGGTCCGGGACGACAAGGGCCGCAAGATGTCCAAGTCCCTGGGCAACGGCATCGACCCCCTGGAGATGGCCGAGAAGTACGGTGCCGACGCCTTGCGCTTCAACCTGATCACCGGTAACAGCCCCGGCAACGACACCCGCTTCTTCGTGGAAAAGTGCGAGGCCATGCGCAACTTTGCCAACAAGATCTGGAACGCCAGCCGCTTCGTTATGATGAACCTCACCATCGACAAGGTGCAGCTTCCCGAGAAGCTGGAGCTGGAGGACAAGTGGATCCTCAGCAAGCTGAACACCCTGATCCGCGAGGTCACCGAGAATATGGACGCCTATGAGCTGGGCGTGGCCTCCGCCAAGATCTATGACTTCATCTGGGACACCTATTGCGACTGGTATATCGAGCTGACCAAGACCCGCCTGAACGGCGAGGACGAGAGTGCCAAGCTGGCCGCCGAGAACGTGCTGTGCTATGTGCTGCTGCGTATCCTGGAGCTGCTGCACCCCTTCATGCCCTTCCTGACGGAGGAGATCTGGCAGGCCCTGCCCCACGAGGGCGACTTCCTGATCCGCGCGGCGTGGCCCACCTATCAGGAGAGCCTCCACTTCCCCCAGGCGGAGTCCGACATGGAGTGCGTCAAGGACGCCATCACCGCTGTCCGCGCCCGCCGCAGCGAGATGAACGTGCCGCCCTCCAAGAAGGCCCAGATGATCCTGGTGACCAAGCGGCCCGAGACCTATACCGTGGGCAAGCACTTCATCACCCGCATGGCCTACGCCAGTGAGGTCACCGTCACCGATCAGGCGCCCGCCGACCTGAAGGGCATGGTCACCGTGGTGACCCACGACGCCAACATCTATCTGCCCCTGGCCGAGCTGGTGGACATCGCCGCCGAGCTGGAGCGCATCGCCAAGGAGAAGGCCAAGGCCGAGGAGAACCTGAAGCGCATCGAGGCCAAGCTGGCCAACGAGTCCTTCACCTCCCGCGCCCCGGAGAACGTGGTGAACGCCGAGCGGGAAAAGGCCGAAAAGGCCCGCTCCCTCATCGCCAAGCTGGAGGAATCCGCCGCGGCCATGAAGCTGTGATCCCCTTTCCCGCCATATGAAAACGCCCCCGCCTGCTATCAGGCGGGGGCGTTTTATGCGGTTATCGGCGCGCTTACACCACGGCGAAGAACTTCACCAGGAACAGCAGCGTGATCACATAGGTCAGGGCGGACACGTCCTTGGCCTTGCCGGAGAACACCTTGATGACGGTGTAGGAGATCATGGCCAGACCGATGCCGTGGCCGATGGAGCCGGAGATGGGCATGGCCAGCAGCATGATGAACACGGGCACCACCTGATCCAGGTCGTCGAAGTCCACGTTCTTCAGACCCTGCAGCATCAGGATACCCACATAGATCAGGGCGGAGGAGGTGGCGGCGGCGGGGATGATGGCGGCCACGGGGGCGATGAACATGCAGGCCAGGAACATGAACGCGGAGGTCAGGGAGGTCAGACCGGTGCGGCCGCCGGCCTCCACGCCGGAGGCGGACTCCACGAAGGTGGTAACGGTGGAGGTGCCGCAGCAGGCGCCCGCCACGGTGCCCACGGCGTCGGACAGCAAGGCCTCCTTCATCTGGGGCATGTTGCCCTCCTTATCGGTCATACCGGCGCGGGAAGCGGTACCCACCAGGGTGCCGATGGTGTCAAACATGTCGATCATGCAGAAGGTGATGATCAGGCTGATGGCGGTGAACCAGCCGATGCGGAAGAAGTCGGTGAAGTCAAACTTGAACAGCGTGGTGCTCACCATATCCTGGAAGGGAGGCAGGAAGGACGCGCCCTGCAGAGAGGCGAAGGGGTTGGTGTGCAGGAAGATAAAGCTGCCCGCCCAGTAGATGACGGAGGCCACCAGCATGCCCACCAGAACGGCGGCCTTGACGCCCTTCTTGGCCAGCAGGATGATGACGAACAGGCCGATGAACATGGTGACCACGGTCAGCACCATGGTGCTGTACTCCGCGCCCATGTGATCCTTGATGACGCTGGGGGTCATGGCGCCGAAGAAGTCACGCAGCACATAGAAGGGGCTGGTGTAGCCGTTGCCCTCGGCATAGATGCCCACGTTGGAGCCCAGGCCGATGTTCATCAGCATCAGACCGATGGCGGGACCGATGCCCAGACGCACACCCAAAGGGATGGCGTCCACGATCTTGTCGCGGATGTTGAACACGCTCAACAGCAGGAACACAATGCCCTCCACCAGGATGATGCACAGCACCGCCTGGAAAGCACTGGTGTAGTCGGTGTTCAGCATGGCGGCCACGTTGCCGGCGATGACGGCAAAGAAGCTGTTCAGACCCATGCCGGGCGCCATGACGAAGGGCTTGTTGGCCAGGAAGGCCATGCACACCGTGCCGATGGCGCTGGCGATGCAGGTGGCCAGGAAAACGCCGTTCCAGAGGGGGGTGCCAACGGCGAAGTTGGTCAGCAGATTGGGGTTCAGGGCGATGATGTACGCCATGGTCATGAAGGTGGTCAGACCGGCAAGAATCTCCGTCTTGACGGTGGTGCCGTTCTCCTTCAGGTGGAAGATGCGCTCCATGTGATAAGTCTCTCCTTTATAAGTTCTACAGATACACAGCTATCTTAACTGTGGATACCCTTATCTTAGCGCACCTTTTGTCAAAATACAAGACTTTTTGTCAGGAGAGCTGATAAATTTTTTAGATAACAGACATCACCGGTACAACTCCGTCCGCCGCAGATCGGTATAGGGCCGCGCGGCACGGATACGGGCGGAAGCGGCCATGTCCACCTCGGCGTACAGCAGCTCCTCGCCGCTGCCAGCCTGGGCGATGGTGTCGCCGTTGGCGTCCGTCACCAGCGACCGGCCGGAGAACGCCATCTCCCCCTCCCTGCCGATGCGGTTGCACATGGCGACGGCCACGCTGTTCTGGAAGGCCTGCACCTTAATCTCCCAGTCGAACATCTCCATGGGCTCGCTCTCGGTGTTGGCGGTGGGGATCAGGATCAGGTCGGCCCCCATCAGCGCCTCGGTGCGGATGCTCTCAGGATAGTGCCGGTCGAAGCACACCACGACGCCGATCTTCCCATGGGGCGTGTCAAACACCAGAAAGCCGTCGTCGGAGGGGGTGTAGTAATCCTGCTCATAGAACTGCGCCGCCTAAGCAATGTGCACCATCTTCTGGCGGCCCAGCAGCGTGCCGTCGCTGCCGATCAGCAGCGTGGCGTCAAAGCAGCCGGAGGGCTCCCGCAGATAGAAGTTGGGTGCCGCCATGATGTGGTTCTCCCGGCAGGTGTCCTGGAATTGCCGGATAATGGGATCCCCGGTGGTCAGCAGCTTTCCGGACATATCACGCCCCGCGTACTGGGGAAAGAACCGATGGAGCTGCAGCTCCGGATAGACGATCAGCTCCGCGCCGTGAAGGGCGGCCTGCCGCAGGGCGGCAAGCTGGCGCGTCAGATTTTCGTTCTCGTTGTCGCTCATGGCCATCTGACAAAGGGCAAGCTTCATAGGACAGTCCTCCTGAAAGTTGTTTTCCCTATTGTACTACTGGGTGATTCCGGACGCAAGAGATATTTCCCCGGAAACAAAAAAAGGCACGGACAAGGGATCGTCGATCCACTTCCGTGCCTTCCGGCGGTCATACGCCTTGGGATTCTTACTCTTCCGGGTCACCGGGTTCAGCGCGCCCCAGGTACCCCGCATCATGGCGTCACGCCTGCGCTTCTCCTTCTTGGAGAGCTTCTCATAGGGAATGAATTTTTCCATAGTACGTCTCCTTTTCAGATGGTTGGAGAGCATCATACCAGAAAACGCCCCGGCTGTCAAATGACAAAACGGAAACACGCCCGCGTACCTCACCGGTACGCGGGCGCAGATCAAAGCTTATGCGATTTTCGCAGCGCGCTCATACAGCCGCTGCAGATCGTAGACATCCACGCCGCCGACCCCATTCACATTGGCGGCGGCCTCGAAGGCCATCGGACTGTCTTTATATCTGCCAGTCATCTCACCGGTCGCCAGGTATTCGTACAGGCACTGCACATCGGCTGCATCCGGCTCCTCGCCCTGTCCGTTCAGGTTGCCCACGGCAAAGCCGGTGATCACCTGGGCATCCGCCAGCGGATGCCAGTCATCCTGGCTGTTGATCGCCAGCCACCGCGTCCACTGTTCATCGCTTCCCCCATAGTACAACACCGTCAGCACAGCGCAGCCGCTAAAGGCCGCGGCGTCGATCGCCGTGTCACCGCCGGAGATCACCACCTCCTCCAGGGCCTGACAATCACTGAAGGCATACGGCCCCACCGTTTTCATACCGGCGGGAAGTACCACGCCCTCCAGTGAACAGCAGCCGCTGAAGGCATATTCCCCAACGGTCTCCAGGCCGCCGGGCAGGCGCAGGTCGGAAAGCCTATCACAATTTGTGAAGGCATAGCTGCCGATGCTGACAACGCCCTCCGGGATCGTCACCCGGGTCAAATTAAAATTGCTCCAGAACAGGTTCTCCCCGATCCGGGTCAGCCCCGCGGGCAGCGTCATCTCCCGCAGGCCACACTGGTTGAAGGCATCGTCGCCGATCTCGGTCACGCTGTCCGGAATGGTAATGCTATGGAGACCGGTGCAGTAGTAAAACGCGCTGTTCTCAATAACCGTTACGCTGTCAGGCACGGTATAGCTGCCCACCTTCTGATTGGAGCAGAAAACAAGACGGCTCATATCCTTGCTGAACAGCACATTGTCCACGCAGCAATAGTTCTCGTTCCCCTCGGCAACGTGCAGCGTAAGCGCCGTACAACCCACGAAGGCCTGTGGACCGATCCGACGGACACCGGCGGGAATCGTGATCTCCGTCAGAGCAAAGCAATAACCGAAAGCGCCCTCTCCCAGCTCCCGCAGCCCCTGGCCCAGCGAAACGCTGCGCAGGGCTTCGCAGCTGTTGAAGGCTTCCCCTCCGATCACCTCGACGCTGTCAGCAATGGTGACCTCCTCCAGATTTTTCAGCGTCTGGAACGCTTTGCTTCCAATGGCGGTGATGCCATCTCCGATCACCACACGCCGGATGTCGGCGGCGTTTTCACGCCACGGAGCAGGCTCCTCATCGGTATAGCTGCTCATCTCGCCGCTGCCGCTGACGGTCAGGGTACCCTCGTCCAGCGACCATGTTGGCGCCTCCGTTATCGTTTCACCGGTGTCATAGAAAACCCCGGAAATATCTCCGGCCGCCCATGCCGTGCCGCTCAAGCCGATCAGCATTGTCAAGCTGAGGCTCCATGCCAGGAATCGTTTCATCATGCTCTCCCCCAAACTTTATATTGTATATGGATACTGCTGTAACCATTGTATCATGGCGTATCCGCATGCCGCAAGGATTTTTCGCCATTTTTCGACAAATTATGATAGTTTAAAAGGCACACGGCAAAATCCGCGCACAGCAAACAGTATTGCTGATATCCGTTATCACATTCCATAGCTTTACTTTTCCTGTTAAATATTCTACTATATGCTCACAAAGACAAAGGAACCCAAAACCACCCACATATAACAAAATACTTCAAGGAGGAATTTACCATGAAGAACTTCAATAACTACGTCCTGACCGCGATCGTTTCCCTGATCCTGGTGGTCGCCACCTCTTTCCTGATGACCGCCGCTGACGAGCCCATCCGTCAGGCAGGCTTATATCTGCCCATCGTGTTCGGCGCCGTGGCCACTTGGGCTGCCGGTAAGGCCGGTCTGCTGGAGCTGGACTATGAAGAGCGCGCCGCCCGCCGTAGCGCTCACGCCGCCGCGTAAAATCTATCACTGCACCATTTCTTTTCTCTCTTGAAATTTTCTCTCTACAAAAGGAAGCGGCACACGATGTGTGCCGCTTCCTTTTTGAAAAAATTTTTTGTGAAAAAATAAACATATTTCTTTCGCACTTTCCCGGATGAAAGCGCCGTTTTCCCGATTTTTTGAATCTTTTGCACAAATTGCATATATTCATTCTGTATAAAACGCCAAAAAAATACTTGACAACCGACACATTTTGCGGTATCTTCTTTTATTATTTTTGAAGGAGGTCTTTTGAATGGTACATTATATTCTGTTGAAGCTGAGGAAAGACGCGGACGTGACCCTCCTTTATTTCCATTGCCGCAAGGTGTACGCGGATTTGGAATGGGAGCTTCCCTTCCTGCACGACGCAGAGGTGAGCCGGTGCGCCACCGCAAGGGACTCCAACGCGGATATCATGATCCGCATGCACATTGACGCGCCGGAGCAGTTGAACGACTTCTTCCGCCACCCCAAGCATCTGGACTGGATCGAGGAGGTCAAGGACTATGTGTCCGACTGGATGTCCTTCGACTGGCCGGAGGACGCCAAGGACGCCTGCTGATGAAAATACGGGAAGCTGCCGCTTCCCGTATTCTTTATTTTTTCTGCCAGTCCGCAAGGGCCTTGACCACCCGGCGCTGGATATCCAGGCGGGCCGCCTTACATTCCCGGGGAAATACCCTGGCCTCGCGGAAGGCCAGCTTCACGAACAGGTCGGCGCCCACCGGCAGCATGGTTTTCAGCATCCCCTCCGGAAACACGAAATGGGTGCCATGGTCATACACGGCGGCCTCCACGGTGCAGGCGTGGGGCCGTTCCGCCAGACGACGCTCCATGCGGCGGATGTACTTTTCCGTATCCCACAGCACATCGTCCGCCGCGCCAATCAGCAGCAGATGGCCCTGGATGTTCTCCACCCGGATGGTCTCCGCCTCCGTGATGGGATGGGCTGCCTCCGAATCGTCAAACAGCTTCCGGGACGCCAGCATCGCCCCGGCTTGCTTGGTTTCCTGGGCGATGACCTGCCAGTACTGGGGATGGGGATAGCAAAAGGGCATATAGGGCAGGGGCTCACCGTGATAGGAGAACAGCGATTCGCCGGGGATAGGCCACTCCTTGCAGCCGTCCTTCTTCCCCTGCATGAAGCCCTGCCACACAAAGTCGCTGGGCGTCATGGCGATGGTCAGCGTCAGCTCCGGGAAGTAGGAGGCCGCTGTCAGGGCCAGCGTGCCGGTGGTGGATGCGCCGGCGATGCCCAGCTTCCGGTTTCCGTGGGCCTTCAGCCAGGCGATGGCGGTTTCGATCCGCTCCAGCGGATAGTTGTGGTGGCCGTAGTCCTTCTTTCCCGGCGACATGGTCATCACGTTCACCCCCTGCTTCAGCAGCCACTTCACCGCCGAGCGGGCCATATAGTCCTCCGGGTCGTCCCCCAGCATGGCGATCACGGCGCAGTCGCTCTGTGCCGTGCCCGTCCAATAAGCGCCGTAAAAGCCGTCCCGGTCAATGTCAAAATGAAGGTGTTTCATATACCTTCCCCCCTTTGCAAGCTATTGTTGAAGTTAGCCGTATCTAACTCGTTTCTGCTATTGTAATGCGAAGGTTCAGGATTGTCAAGGAAACGATTGGCAGAATGGGGGATTTTCGTCATTTTTCTCATGAAAAAGTCTTGATTTTTTCCCTTGCCTCGTGATATAGTACGGGTGAAGGTTAGCGAATGCTAATCTCTGAATTTATCAGCTCAGGAGGTAATCTATGATGAAGAAATTTGGTCTGTTCGCAGCCGGTGTGCTGTTCGGCACCGCCGGTATCAAGATGCTCAGCAGCAAGGACGCCAAGAAGGTCTATACCCACACCACCGCCGCCGTGCTGCGCGCCAAGGACAGCGTGATGGAGACCGTCACCACCGTCCGCGAGAATGCCGAGGATATCTACGCCGACGCCAAGGCCATCAACGAGCAGCGGGTCGAAGAGGCTGCTGCCGCCGTGGTGGAGGACACTTCCAAGGAAGAAGCCAGCGCCGAGTAACGCGAAACCGCTATGAAATGCAACATTCTCCACGAATCCGCCGGGCGTCTGCGGGTGCATCTGCACTGCGGGTACATGACGCTGCACCAGGCGGACGTACTGGAATACTATCTGCGCGGCATTGACGGCGTGACTGAGGTGAAGGTCTATGACCGCACCCAGGACGCCGTGGTGCTCTATGCCGGAAAGCGCGGCGATGTCATCGCCGCGCTGGCGTCCTTTTCCTTCCCCAAGGCCGAGGCCATGGATCTGGTGCCGGAGCACACCTCCCGCGCCCTGAACCGGGAGTTTGAGGATAAGCTGGTCATGACCGTCGTGCGGCGGTGCATCTCCAGGCTGTTCCTCCCCTTCCCCGTCACCTCGGCGCTGGCGGTGATCCGCTCCGTGAAGTACATCAAGGAGGGCCTGAAGGCACTGTGGCACGGCAAGCTGTCCGTGGCGGTGCTGGACGCCACCGCCGTGACGGTGTCCATCGCCCGGGGCGACTTCTCCACCGCCGGCTCCGTCATGTTCATGCTGCGGCTGGGCGAGATCCTGGAGGAGTGGACCCACAAGAAGTCCGTGGCCGATCTGGCCGGGGCCATGAGCCTGAACGTGGACAAGGTCTGGCTTCAGGTAAACGACACCGAGGTGCTGGTCTCCGTCTCCGACGTGAAGGCCGGTGACTGCGTCATCGTCCGCACCGGCAGCATGATCCCCCTGGACGGCAAGGTGGTCTCCGGCGAGGCTATGGTGAACCAGGCCTCCATGACCGGCGAGTCCATGCCCGTGCCCAAGCGGCCCGGCAGCTATGTGTATGCCGGCACCGTGGCTGAGGAGGGCGAGTGCGTCGTCCAGGTGGAGAAAGCCTCCGGCAGCGGCCGCTATGACCGCATCGTTCACATGATCGAGGAGTCGGAGAAGCTGAAATCCACCGCCGAGGACAAGGCCGCCCGCCTGGCCGACCGGCTGGTGCCCTACACCCTGGGCGGCACGGCGCTGACCTATGCCCTGACCCGCAACATCACCAAGACGCTGGCGGTGCTGATGGTAGACTTCTCCTGTGCGCTGAAGCTGGCCATCCCCATTGCGGTGCTGTCCGCCATGCGGGAGAGCAGCGGCCACCGCATCTCCGTCAAGGGCGGACGCTTCCTGGAGGCCGTGTCCAAGGCCGACACCATCGTGTTCGACAAGACCGGCACCCTCACCTACGCCACCCCCAAGGTAGCCCGGATCGTCACCTTCGGCGACTATAAGGAGCCGGATATGCTGCGGCTGGCCGCCTGTCTGGAGGAGCACTACCCCCACTCCATGGCCAACGCCGTGGTGGATGAGGCCAAGGTGCGGGGTTTGTCCCACGAGGAGTATCACTCCCAGGTGCAGTATGTGGTAGCCCACGGCATCTCCAGCATGGTAGAGGGCCGCTCGGTGCTGATCGGCAGCGCCCACTTCGTGTTCGAGGACGAGGGCTGCCGTGTGCCGGAGGGCGAGCAGGAGAAATTCGACAGCCTGCCCGAGGCGTACTCCCATCTGTACCTGTGCATCGCCGGAGAGCTGGCCGCCGTCATCTGTATCTTCGACCCCCTGCGCAAGGAGGCCCGCGCCGCCGTGCAGGCGCTGCACGACTGCGGCATCGCCAAGGTGGTCATGATGACCGGCGACAACCGCAAAACCGCCGAGGCCGTGGCCTGTCAGGTAGGCGTGGACGCCGTGTTCGCGGAGGTTTTGCCGGAGGACAAGGCGGAGTTCATCCGCCGGGAAAAGGCCGCCGGACACACCGTCATCATGGTGGGCGACGGCGTCAACGACTCCCCCGCCCTGTCGGAGGCCGACGCAGGCATCGCCATCTCCACCGGCGCGGCCATCGCCCGGGAGATCGCCGACATCACCATCGCCTCGGAGGATCTCTTCGAGCTGGTGACGCTGCGGAAGCTGGGCGAGGCGCTGATGGCCCGTATCCACCGGAACTACCGGTTCATCGTGGGCTTCAACTTCTCGCTGATCGTGCTGGGCGTGGCGGGTATTCTGCCGCCCACCACCTCCGCGCTGCTGCACAATATGTCCACCCTGGGCATCAGTCTCAAGAGCATGACCGACCTGCTGCCCGACGAAAACAAATAACCGCACATAAAAAAGACCTCCGGAGCTCCGGAGGTCTTTTTCTATGCTGTCAGAATTCCAAACGGACGATCTGCATGTTCATGCTGTTGTCGCCCACGCGGGACAGAAAGCGGAAGAACCCGCTGACAGAGGGATCCTTCAAGTCATGATAGCCCAGCATGTAGCCGCGGCTGGATACCTGCATGCCCAGCGCCCAGGGGGACAGCTCCTTTTTGGCGTCCGCCACGGCGAAGTATGCCCCCACATCCTGGATGTCGGCGGTCTTGAGCCAGGTTTTCAGCATCAGCTTCACCGCCTTGCGGTTGGCGGCGTCGAACACCAGCCGTCCGCCGGGGAAGGCGGCGTGCATGGCCTGCACCAGCGCCTTGACCTGCTCCGTCAGGAAGTAGTAGAACACCCCCGCCGCGAAGAACACCACGCCATTGGACGCGTCGATCTTCCCGAACCACCCGGTGTCGTTCAGGTCGCAGAGGATGTTCTCCTCCCGCTCTCCGGCGGGCAGCAGCTCGTCGCGCACTCTGATCACGTCAGGAAAGTCCAGATTGTAGATCCTGCACCTGCCGTTGTCGCAGCTCCGGCCGGTGTTGTCCAGCCCGCAGCCCAGGTTGACCACCGCTGCGTCGGAATGGCTGGCCAGATAGTCCCGCACCTCCCAGGCCAGGTCATTCTGCCGCATGGCCGCCTCCAGAAAGCCGAAGCGCTGCATCAGGCTTTTGGACTTCTTCTCCAGCAGGGTAAAGTCGTAGTCAATCTCATCCATCAGCCGGATGGCCGTTTCATCATAGAACAGCCGGGGATACAGCGTCGAGCACATTTTCCGCCCGTACAGAGGGATCACCAGCGTCTCCTGTACGGTGTTTTTTTCGATATGGTATTTCATACATTCCTCCGATAGCCAGCCTCATCCCGGTATTCGGGATGCTCTTTCAGATAGTCATCCCGGTCGCCGCAGATGGTGTAGTCGCACTTGCAGCCGTTGGCGCAGGTGGTGGTGCGCACCAGCCGCGCGTGGATCAGCTCCATGGACACATAGTCCACGTTGCACAGAGCGGGCATGATGTCCGTCAGCCCGTTCTTGATGGCGAATTCCGCCGCGGGACACGCCGTAAACTCATAATAGATGGGCTTGCCCTCCTCATACGGGGCCACCGCCATCTCATAATCGTGCCACCTGTCGCAGCCCACCTTGGCCGAGGCGAATGCCTTGTACATAAGCCTGCGCCAGAAGGGCTTGTTGCAGTCCACGAAGTTCAGCCTGCGGAAGGCGGGCAGGATCAGGTTCTCCTCCATCTCCTCGATCTCCCGGAAGGAGGTCACCGCCTTACAGACCACATAGTAGCTCAGGATGGCGATGCAGTCATAGGTGCCGCCCGCGCCGTTGTGGAAGTTCTTCTTCCCGCCCAGATCGGTGCGCCAGTCGGAGAGAAAGTCCACATACTGCCGCTGCACCTGCTCCCATACCGCCTCCCGCCGCTCCCGCGGATAGTGGAGGGCGATCTTCTGCCGGATCTTCCTCTTGCAGGGCCTGGAGTACAGCACATGGCAGGTGCGGTCAGATTGCAGCTGGCTGTCCTTCATCTGCCCACACCCTTCAGATAGCCGCTCTTGGCCCCAGCCTCGGTGTCGTCGGACTCGTCATAGGCGTCATAGGGGGCGTTGGGGTCGTGGACGCGCTTGCCGAAGGGAGAGCACAGTTGCTCCTTGTGGGCAAAGGCGAAGGCGAAGTTGTCCGTCCAGCCGGTGTGGCCGGTGATGAACAGCGGCCGCAGCCCCCGCTTTTCCAGCTTCTCCTCCAGCGCCGCCAGTGACCGGACGGCCAGCTTGTTATCCTCCGCCAGAGCGGAGATGAAGCTGTACCCGCCGTCGGCGCCGAACCAGATGGTGTCGCCGGTGAAGAGATACTTGTCGTCGATGAGATACACCATATGGCCCCAGGTATGGCCCGGCACCAGGAAGCACTCGATCCTGATGCCGTCGATGTCAAACACCTGCCCGTCCTGCAGCAGCACCTTTTTATTGTTGATGGTCACCTGGGGCAGCTTGTACAGATGATAGATGACCTTCCGGCGCACCTGGCCGGTCAGGTACCTGTTCTCGGTCTCGCCCACATACAGCGTGGCGTTCCGGAACAGGCCGGGGCTGTCGGCCTCCACCGCGCCCACATGGTCGGTGTCCTGGTGGGTGATCAGGATATGGCGGATGGACGCCGGGTCGATGCCCAGCCAGCCCATCTTCTCCGCCAGCGGGTCATAGTTGTACCCCGCGTCGATCATGATGGTGGTCTCGCCCTTCCGGTAAAAGAAGATGTTGGCCACCCACTCCCGGACACAGGCCACATTTTCGTCGATCCAGCCGGTGTTCAGCGGCTTGAAGATCTCCTTGCCCCGGTACATTTTGCTCATTTCCTTCTTCTGGAACTCGGTCGCTTTCTTGGACATGGCGTTGCCCTCCTGTATCGGTCTCCGGCGATTAGCATCGCCTAACTCTTTGTCAAAGAAAAGCGGTTAGCGCAATCTAACCGTCTTTTGGTGCTATTGTAATGCCCCCGGCGGAAATTGTCAAGGCGTGTTTGTCCAAAAGGGCAAAATAAAGCGTGGAATTTCGTGCAAAATGCCATTGTCCCCCTGTGCCGGATATGGTAAACTATACCATGTGAAATATAACGAATCCACGGGGAATTTCACCAGAGGAAAACAGGAGGAGAGTATATGAGAAAACGTATCGCAAGCATACTTCTGGTGGCATTGATGCTGCTGTCTCTGTTGCCGGTACCGGCCTGGGCAGCGGAGGTCACAGAAGAGGTGTCCGTCGGCGATATCAACGGCACCGACGGCATTGACATCACGGACGTAAACTGCCTGTATGAGTACCTGATCACCGGTGAGCAGGACGGCTCATTGTCAGAGAAACAGTTCCAGGCCGCCGCCGATCTGAACAAGGATGGCCAGATCAATATTTATGACCTGCAGATCCTCTATGAAGTCGCCAGCGGGCTTCTGAGCGTCAACGATCTGCCCGGCAACGATAAAAACAAGGTAAAAATCGGCTTTATCTGCGTGAGCGACGAATACTCCGTACCGGGCTATTGCTTTATCAACGATGCCAAAGCCGCTATCGCCAACCTTGGACTGACCGAGGACGACTACATTTTGAAAACTAACATTCCCGAGGATTCAGATTTCAGCAATATCGCCGCTGAGTTAGTTGATGCCGGATGCAACATCATTTTCGGCAATAGCTTTGGCTATGAGACATACATGATGGATGCCGCCAAAGAATACCCCGATGTGCAGTTCTGCCATTTCTCCGGCACCCGTGCCCATACCGAGGGCCTGTCAAACTATCACAATGCCTTTGCGTCCATCTATGATGGCCGTTACCTGACGGGCATCGCCGCCGGTATGAAGCTGAACAAAATGATCGCCGCCGGTAAATTCACAGCAGCAGAGGCGAAGATCGGCTTTGTTGCCAGCTTCGATTACAGTGAGGTCGTTTCCGCCTATACCGCCTTTTTCCTGGGTGCCCGCTCTGTCTGCCCCACTGTCACCATGGATGTAGCCTACACCTATTGCTGGTACGACGAGCAGCTAGAAAAGACGGCCGCCAAAACGCTGATTGCCCGCGGCTGCAAGCTCATCAGCCAGACCTCTAGCTCCATGGGCGCACCGGTTGCCTGCGAAAACGCCGGTGTACCTAATGTTGCCTGCGATAGCTGCAATCTGGATCTCGCACCCAACACCTACATCGTTTCCTCCCGCATCAACTGGACGCCTTACATGGAATATGCCATCCGATGTGTCCAGAACGGCGACGCCATTGACACAGACTGGACTGGCACCCTGTCCACCGGCAGCGTGGTTCTGACTGAGCTGAACACCGCCGTTGCCGCCGCCGGCACCGCCGAAGCCATCAAGGCCGCCGTTGCCAAGCTGGAATCCGGTGAGCTTCATGTGTTTGACTGTTCTACCTTTACCGTAAACGGCAGCAAAGTGACCTCTTACTGGGCAGACGTAGATTACGATCCTAACTACTCGCTCGATACGCAGGTCATTGTAGACGGTTATTTCGCGGAATCCACCTTCCGCTCCGCCCCTTACTTTGATCTGCATATCGACGGTATTACACTTCTCATCAATTCCTGACCCCCACAAAAAAACCAGGACGCCCTGCGGTGCAGGGCGTCCTGATCCTTTTATGCCGCGCGGTGCCTCACCGCACCAGAAGGGCCATCACACCGGCCAGCACCGCGGCGATCACCACCATGCCCACGGTACCGAACAGCCACTTGCGCTTTTTGTCCTGCCCTGTGATATAGGGCTTCATGTCCTCAGTGCCGGGGATCGTCCACGCCCTGGTGTGGCCCACCCACCAGTCGTCCACCAGAAAGCGGTCGATCAGGTTCATCACCGACAGAATCACCAGAAGCTGCCAGAACCCCGGCCAGAACCCCGGCCAGAAGCCCCGTGCGCCGTTGACGGCATCAGCAGATACACGGGGCCGCACAGCAGCGCGCTGCCCACGGGCATATAGAACGTCAGCACCGGGTTGGGGGCGAAGAAGATGCCGCCCACCAGGGCGAACACCAGAAACAGGGCGGAAAAGATGCCCACGGTCACCAGATCCTTGACGGTCAGTCCTTTTTTTACAGTCGTTTGCATGGTGATTTTCTCCTTTGCGATGAATGGATGGTTTGACTTTTCACTGGTCTTTTGCTATACTGCGGTTAGAGTTCGCTAACCAAGAGGAAAAATACCACACTATGACAGCTTGCGCAACCTCCGGCGGCAAAGGCCGTCCAATCGTTGCAAAGAATTGTCTGATCGTTGCAAGGAGCACTATGGAAAGCAAGATCCTGACGGACTACTATCACCCCATGCTGGCGCAGAATCATTTCCGGCCTGTCCCCTGCCCCGCCCAGTTCAGCCGGGCGGGAAGCTGCTGGGAGATCGCGCCCGCTATCGGCGGCGGCTACTACTGGCTGTATGCCAAGCAGGAGCTGTTTGACATCAAGATCCACGATTTTTATTTTCACGAGGACTGCTGCCTGGACATGGACATCCCCGAGTGCATCAGCATCCAGCGGTACGACTCCATCTCCGGCGAGGAGCTGAACCCCTACCGCCGCCTGTCGGCGGGGGATATCCAGACCATCGTGGGCGGCAGGCAGCGATACCGGGCGCTGATCCACAAGCGGATCCCCATCCACGCGGTGGGCATCGAGATCCTGCCGGCCTACTACGAGGACTTTCTGAAAAAGCAGTACCCCGACGACTACTTCAACCTGCCCGCCGCCTTTCAGAGCGTGGATCAGGCGGCGGACTTTCCCGCCATGTCCAGGCTGCTGTTCGAGATCGAGAACTACCGGGGCGAGGGCATGGCCGCGGCGCTGTTCTACGAGGCCAAGGTGACGGAGGCCATCGCCCTGGTGGTGGACAAGCGGCAGAGCCAGCGGCACGAGCGGCCCCTGTCGGCGCAGGATATGGCGGGGCTGCAGAACGTGGTCAGCTACATCGCCGACCACTACGCCTTCGACATCCCCCTGGAGCGGCTGGCCAGCATCGCCTGCATGAGCGAGAGCAAGCTGAAAAGCTGCTTCAAGCGGCAGTTGGGGTGCAGCGTCACCCAGTACATCCAGGGCCGCCGCATGAGCCAGGCGGAGCATCTGCTGATCGACACGGACTTCACCATGGGCCAGATCGCCCAGATGATCGGCTACACCACCTCCAGCCGTTTTGCCGAGCTGTTCAAAAAGAGCACGGGACTGCTGCCCAACGAATACCGGAAAATCGTAAAGGGAAACTGAACATACAGAAAAGGACACCATAGGGTGTCCTTTTCTGCTGTTTACGGCATGGCGCATTTTGCCGAAAGCGCAAAACAAGATGCGGAATTTCGTGTAAAACACCGTTGTTTCCGCAGCCCCCGCGTGGTACACTGGTGATATCCATGTATTTGACTGCGCTTCCTTCACTGTGAACGGAGAAACCGTCACCTCTTACCGGACAAATGTGGTTCCCGGCGATGATCATTCCCCCGGTACAGAAGTGATTGTAGACGGATACTTTGCCGAATCCACCTTCCGCTCCGCCCCTTATTTCAACTTGCGGATCGACGGCATCACCTTGCTGAACGCCTCCTGACCCCCACACCTCAGGTGGCGGGATCGGTGCGGGAAGCGCAAAAAACGAAGCCTAAAAGGCTTCGTTTTTTGCGCTTTTTACCGCTATTTTAATGCATTTTGATGCAAATTGTGCTTTTGCATCACGCGCGCACCGTTATTTGTCCCCGTTGGCCGCCACCCATGTCCGCACATAGTCCACAAAAAGCCGGGTGGAGTTGGACAGTGCCTTCTCGTCCTTCACCCCGATGCCGATGGTGCGGTGGAAGGTCATGGGCGGGCGGCAGGCGGTGACGGGCGCGGGACTGTGGCGCACCATCAGCTCCGGCAGCAGGCTGATGCCCAGCCCCTCCGACACCATGGACAGGATCGTCCGATCCTCCCGTGCCACATACTTCACGTTGGGCCGGATGCCCATCTCGTCAAAGGCCGCCATGATCTCATAGTCGTCGCCTTCCTCCAGCTGGATGAAGGGCTCCGATGCCAGCAGCTCCTTGGGGAAGGGATCGCTGTCCGCATAAGGATGGTCACAGGGCACGATGACCTGCAACTCGTCCCGGTGCAGGGCGTAGGTCTGCAAGCGCTTTACCGAGGGCAGCCGCAGGAAGCCGCAATCCACCGCGCCGGTGACGATCCAGTTCTCGATCTGGTCATAGAAGTCGCCGGTGACCACCTCGAACTCGATGTTGGGGTACAGCTTGCCGAAGCTCTTCAAAATGCGGGGCAGCCACTGGGCTGACACGCTGGAAAAGGTGGCGATCTTCACCAGGCCGCTGTCCATGTCCTTCAGCCCCTCCACCGTCTGCATCAGGGCGTGGTGGGCGGCACACAGCTTCTCGATCTTGGGCAGCACCGCCCGGCCATCCGCCGTCAGCACCACGCCGCCCCGGTTACGGCTGAGGAGGGTGATGCCCAGCTCGCTCTCCAGCGACGTGATGGCGTGGCTGATGCCGGACTGGGTGAAGTTCAGCGCCTCCGCCGCCTTGGTAAACGTGCCGCAGGACACCACCTTCAGAAACACCTGATATTTGGAAATGCTCATGGGAACCACCTCGCTGTTGTCTATGGCGCTTATTATACATGACAGCCGTTCATAAAATCAAGGACAAAGATGCGCTTTACAAATGTAATTTGCCTTTTGTTATGCGACGCTTTTGTTTCATCTTATCCACAGAGGAAGTCAATATAACCTTTTGCAATTACACCGCAGTATGGTATAATGACATCAGGAATACTGCCGCAAGAAGGTCACGCCCTTTTCTGCCAATCATGCTAACACAGCGAGGTTTCTGCCATGGCCAGAGTATCCACCAAGGAGAACAAGAACATCTACCAGCTCACCCGTGAGGGGCTGAAGCTGACGCGGGACGCTGCCAGTGAGTTGCTGGAGTCCATTCCTCCGGAGCGAATCGAGAAGATCGAAAACGAGCGCTCTCTGCCCCATCCGGACGAAGTGCTGACCATGGCAGATAAGTACAAGAAGCCGGATCTCTGTAACTACTACTGCGCCAACCAATGCCCCATCGGACAGGAGTATGTACCGGAGATCAAGATCAAGGATCTGTCCCAGATTGTTCTGGAAATGCTGGCCTCCCTCAACGCCATGAACAAGCGGAAGGATCGCCTTATTGAGATCACCGCCGACGGCACCATCACTCCCGACGAGCTGGAGGACTTTGTATTTATCCAACAGGAGCTGGAGCGCATCTCCATCACTGTAGAGACTTTACAGCTCTGGGCGGAAAAGATGCTGGCCACCGGCATCATCGATGAAGTCCAGTACGAAGCCTGCCGCAAGCGTCACAATTCCTGAGCCAGCCCTCTATTTTGCTCCGACGGTGGAAATAGACCATCTTATTTCTCCCATTCATTGCTTTATTATGCTGCCCTTTTGCCGTAAACTGATAAGTAAGCAGAAGGACAGCATTCCTTTACCTTGCGAGAGGAGATGGCAGCTATGGATGTAAGAGAGCGGCTTCTGGCCATCCGCCTGACGAAGCGTCTGGAGCAGGAACCGGCCTACGCCTTGAGGCTGGGACTTACTCCGACCGTAGACAAGAGAAATGACAAGAAAGAATTTGAGCGTTGCCCTGCAGGGCAGAAAGGACTTTGAACATGAAATGTGCCTCTGATTTTAGGCAGGCCGCCCGCGAGGCCCTTCGGGGCAAGTGGGGCATCGCCATACTGGTGGGGCTGCTGGCCGTCATCCTTGGCGGCATTAGCTCCGACGGCCCGGAGATCAAATTCTCCTACGGCAGCACGGGACTGGACGCAAACCTCCAGTTCGCCGGACAGACCGTCTACTCGTGGAGCGAAGGCCTGCCCACCTCACTGCAAATCTTTCTGGCGGGCAGCGCCATCTATATCATCTTGGCCGCGCTGGTGCTGGCGGCTGTCTACTTCGTTCTGGGCAGCGTGATCGGCGTCGGCTACGCCCGGTTCAATCTGGAGCTGACCAACGGGGAGAAGCCCGCCATCGAGACGCTGTTCTCCTACTTCTCCCACTGGAAAAACACCGCTCTGACGCGGCTGCTGCAAACCGTCTATGTCCTCCTGTGGTCGCTGCTGCTGATCGTCCCCGGCATCATCGCCTCCTACAGCTATGCCATGACCGATTACATTCTGGCAGAGCAGCCGGAGCTGGCGCCTCGTGAGGCACTGGCCCTCTCCAAAGCCATGATGACCGGAAACCGCTGGCGGCTGTTCTGCCTCCAGTTCAGCTTCATCGGCTGGGCGCTTCTCTGCGCTCTGACGCTGGGCATCGGCAATCTGGCACTGACACCCTATCGGCAGGCAGCGGAAGCCGCCTTCTATCGTGATTTGTGCGGTGGCCCGGCACCCCAGTTGGAAGGATAAATCGCTCCCGTAAAACCGTCATACCTAACAACACACATATAGAAAGAAAAGGAGAAGCACATGGAGTATTTATTGAAAGCATTGCCCATCGCCATTCCCGTGATCCTGGTGATCCTCATTTTCCTAATGGGCTACGTCAAGGCCCCGCCCGATGTGGCCTACATCATCTCCGGTCTGCGCAAGCACCCCAAGGTGCTGATCGGCCGCGCAGGCGTCAAGATCCCCTTTCTGGAGCGGGTGGATAAGCTGATCGTCCGCCAGATCTCCATCGACATCAAGTCCGAAGGCTACATCCCCACACAGGACTTCATTGGCGTAGATGTGGACGCTGTGGCCAAGGTGCGGGTCATGACCGATCCTGAGGGTATCCAGCTGGCCATGAAGAACTTCCTGAACATGACGGAAGAGGACTTCAATCGCGCTATCGTGGATTCCCTGCAAGGTAATATGCGCGAGATCATCGGCACTATCACTTTGAAGGAGATCTGCAACGACCGGAAGAAATTCGGTGACGAGGTGCAGTCCAAGGCACAGACCGACATGAACGCCCTTGGTATCCAGATCATCTCCTGCAACATCCAGCGGGTCACCGACGAGAACAGTCTCATCAATTCGCTGGGTCAGGACAACATGAGTAAGATCCAGAAGGACGCCGCCATCGCCAAGGCGGAAGCTGAACGGGACATTGCCATCGCCCAGGCACAGGCCGCCAAGGCCTCCAACGACGCTCAGGTGGAAGCGGATATGCACATCGCCCAGAAGCAGAACGACCTTGCCATCAAGCAGTCCGAACTGAAGGTGCAGGAGGACACCAAGAAGGCTGAGGCCGATGCCGCCTACACCATCCAGCAGCAGGAGCAGCAGCGTTCCATTGAGACCGCCACCGTCAACGCCCAGATCGCTAAGGCAGAGCGTGAGGCCGAGCTGAAGAGCAAAGAGGTCGAGGTCAAAAAGCAGTCTCTGGATGCCGAAGTCCGTGCCGCCGCCGACGCAGAGCGTTACCGGAAGGAGCAGGAGGCGCAGGCCGCCCTGTTCCAGCGTCAGAAGGACGCGGAAGCTGTCCGCTACGAGCAGGAGCAGGCAGCAGAAGCCGCCAAGAAGGCCGCCGAAGCCGCCCGCTTTGCCAAGGAGCAGGAGGCTGCCGGTATCGCCGCCGTTGGTCAGGCGGAGGCGGAAGCCATCCGCGCCAAGGCGCTGGCGGAGGCCGAGGGTATCGACAAGAAGGCCGAGGCCATGAAGAAGTACGGCGAGGCCGCCGTGATCGAGATGATCATGAACGCCCTGCCGGAGATCGCCAAGAACGTGGCGGAGCCCTTGAGTAAGGTGGATAAGATCACCATGTACGGCGAGGGCAACAGTGCCAAGCTGCTGAGTGATATCGTCAACGGCACCACTCAGGTCACTGAGGGCATCAGCGCCGGTATGGGACTGGATCTCAAGAGCCTACTGGCCGGAGCACTGGGCGGAAAGCTCGTAGGTGAGCAGCCTGTGCAGGTAGTGGTCACCCAGCAGACCCCGCCCACTGCAGAGCCCGCACAGGACGCAACTGCTGCATCCGCACCTGTCCCTGAACAGCAGGTGTGAGCAGCAACACATAAGTGAATAAAGCAGCAGGGAGTCTCCATTTGGAGGCTCCCTGCTGCTATCAAAATATGAGGAACCACAGTCTCTTTATTCAAGTTCAGAGAATAGCTTCCCTTCAATCGTCAGAACATCATTCATCGGGATCACCATACCGTCCTGCATGGTAATCAACCGCTTATAGTCATCTACTTTCTTGACGACACCGGTAATGGTTAAATATGCGCCGCCAGACTTCCGCTCGTCAGGTTTGAAATAGGTGATCCTGACCTCCGGGGACTCCTTGAGGGAATCTATGAGAAGTTGATACCGCATATTCAGTGCCATCAGAGCTTCCTCGTCCAGCTCTATCTTTTCGTCGGTCAGACGCCCGGTTTCTTTTATGGCGGAATCGTAGCCGGTGAGGGCCGCGAAGGGCGAGAACTGCGCCGCACGGTCCGACATGGGCATCTGCGGATGGGTTTTGGAGACGTGGTGCGGAAGGCCTATGATTTCTTGATAAGGATTTTGGTATGTATTAGACATTCTTTATCTCCATTTCGGTTCTGACAAAGACTTGTTGAGCAACATCCGAAAGATTTCTTTCAGACGTTGTTCCATTACAAAAATCATGACGATACATCTTCACCCCATCGTCAATGAATATTCCGCGAAATTTTTTCTCGCTTTTTTGCTGCAACTCATGGCAGGATATGAAAATACTTCCAATTTCAGCGCAACTAATGTTAGTGTCGCACAGGACGTATAGATAGGTGCGGTCAAAGTTTTCATAGTCTCCTAATAATTTGATTTTTCTATTTATTGCAGACAAAATCATATCAACATTCACAAGCACGGTATGGCAGTGAGACACAATTACATCTGCATCTGAAATGCCTAATTCTCTTGCTGTGTATGTCCTGCCGTTATATTTGCTAAGTTGTACTTTCAGTTTCGGCGAAAGCATCAATTTAGATTTTCCTGCAAATTTTTTAGAAAAACTTCTGCGTTCTTCGAGGCAGTCACTGTCCAGTACTCGGACAACCTCAACGCCTATATTATTTGTACTGTCTATCCAATCAGGCTTTTCGCTTTTTTCTAAATGGCCAAATTCATCCGGAAAAAATACCGCCAGGGTATTTTTAGCGCGGTATTCATATCTAATTTTTTTTACATTATGCGACGAGTCTTTCATCTACTACTCCTAAAAATCACGCCTTATGCCCGCCGATCTGCGCGTTGCGGTCTTTGGCAGTCGCGCCTTCTTCAAGGTTCATTCCCTTGAGGATGGCGTTCTTCCCGTACTTCTTCTTGATGGCCAAGGTAGCCGCCTGTATCTTCCGTTCGCGCTCCAGAGCTGCATCCTCGATTTTCTGCTTTTCTGCTTCCGCGGCATAGTCCGTAAAGAGATCGAGTTGGACGGAACTGTCATTCTTCTTCGGGGCATCGGCTTCCGGCAGGATATGGTTTGCCACAACATACATACGACGGACAAGCAAATCCTTGTCCACGATCCGGTCATACAGCTCCGTCACAGCGCACATTATTCTGCGTGTGGAGGATGTGTATCCATCGAGGTTGATCGTACCATGCGCCTGCTTCGGGATCTGCCGCCCATAGCGGTCTGTCTCGATCGTGCCGTGATATTTTGCCCGCCGTGTCGGGTCGGTCAGGTTCTCGATGTCATAGCCTACCGTGAGGACGATCTGGTCGGTGACAAGTCCCTTATCCACCAAGTCCAGCACAAGTGAGTCCGCCATCTCTCGGACAACGAGCTTTGCCTTCTCGGCCTCATAGGGACAGTGCAAAACCTGCCCGGAGCTGATGCTGTTTGTGCTGGGGCGATATGCCTTGATCACCGCGATGGTCGTCGGCTCCCAGCCCCACGCATGGTCGATCAGCAGCTCGGCGTTCTTCCCGAACAACTCATAGAGTAAGTCCTCATTCCGCTCCGAGCAGAGGGCAACATCGCCCATGGTAAACATCCCGTGAGCCTCAAGCTTTTTCGCATACCCGCGCCCCACACGCCAGAAGTCTGTAAGGGGGCGGTGCGTCCACAGCTCGCGCCGGAATTTCATTTCATCCAGCTCCGCAATGCGGACGCCATTCCTATCGGCGGGGATATGCTTCGCCACAATGTCCATGGCCACTTTGCAGAGAAACAGGTTCGTACCGATCCCCGCCGTTGCCGTGATGCCAGTGGCCGCAAGCACGTCGAGAATGATCTTCATGGCCAGATCGTGGGGCGTCAGTTTGTAGGTGTCTAAATAGTCCGTCACATCCATGAACACCTCATCAATGGAATAGACCACGATGTCCTCCGGTGCGATATACTTGAGGTATATCTGATAGATACGGGTACTGATTTCCATATAGAGAGCCATCCGTGGCGGCGCAACAATGAAATCAACCGCAAGAGACGGGTCTGATTGCAGTTCGGAATAGAAATGTGACGAGCCTTCCAGTTTGCGTCCCGGTGCATTGTACTGACGCTTGGCATTTGCTTGCTTGACGTGCTGTTTGACCTCAAACAGCCGCGCACGGCCAGAGATGCCATAGCTTTTAAGCGAGGGCGTAACAGCGAGGCAGATAGTCTTATCCGTCCGGCTCTCGTCTGCAACCACAAGGTTGGTGTCCAGAGGATCTAAGCCGCGTTCCCTGCATTCCACGGAGGCATAGAAGCTCTTGAGGTCGATTGCGATATAGGTACGCTGCTTCATCTCCTTCACCTCCTCAAATCCCGTTCAGCGGTCAGCTCTATACTTTATTCTCTCCGTGATTCGTTTCTTTATCAGTGACAATATGAAGCACAACCGGAGCTTCCTCGTCAGCTCCAATGATAGTAGGCGGTGTCCACTTCAGGACGAGCTTGCGCTGACTGGGGTCACTTTTCGGACCTGTCCAGTAATTGTGCCAGTGTCCGCGCCTCATGTGCGGGCGGGGAGACGCATGTGTGCCGTGTGCCTTTTCGTCGCTAACCGGAAGTGATTCTTTCTTCCGATATTGACGGATCGCGGCACCGTAGCGAGCACCCACGTCCCATTTCCGGATCTCCGCATAACGATCCTTAATTGTAGAGCTGCGCTTTGTAATAAGCGCCTGTTCGGAATTCGGGCTTATCTCTGCATTGGACGCACAGACATACAGCACCAGTTGCAATGCTTTCCTGAGAAACTCGTTCAGCAGCCTGCTTCGTTCTTCTGTTGTGGTCATGGCCGCTCTAATCTCATGCTCGTCCGGCAGCAGATTCGAGTAGCCTTCCGCTCTTGTGTGCGCCAAGTTGCTCTCAAGAGACTGTTCGTCAATATGAATGGGAAAGCCCCATGTGTTTCCAGTCTCAGACACGAAGAGGAAACGAAGCTCCCGGTCGTGGCTCTTGACATCATATTCGAGATGCACAAACGCGCCATGATAGCGATGCCCCAGTGTCAGGTTGTGAAACTCCATGTAAAAGCAAGGGTATGGCAACTGTAGCAGGATCTCTGAGGGGATATCCAGATCACCATCTTGCTCAAATAGGAGGGCCTCAAAGTCTTCATCAACAAGGAATACTTCTTTGCTCAGACGCCAGGGGGCCAGAGCCGCAATCTGCTGAGCCAATTTCATGGAATTGAAGAAATACTCACGGTTTTGCGGTGTGATCGGTGCACCTTCTGTCGCTACCGCAATAGCCGCAGCGATAGGTGCGTAGCACCATTCCGGCCAATGACTAAGGCCATCCCGGCCGTTATGATCGTGGAAATCCTTCATTTGTTCCCACGCCAGCGGCCTGAGTGCCGTGACAGTTTTGAGAAGATGTAACGGAGGATAATCGTTGTTGATCCTTTTCTTCATCTGTGTTCCCCTTTTCAAGAGCATAAACCTATACATTCACACTATGCCATGATATAATACATTATAGATAAACTCGTCATAGGTGGTCAAGTGCTTTTTAAGAACACAGATAATGCATGAGGCCACTCCTGATTAGAGTACCTGATAGTGGGAACACTTAACTCTTTTCGCAATTGTCTTCACCCTTAAAAAGCAGGAAGCCCCCCTCAGATCTGAAGGGCGCTTCCTGCTTTCATACTATACTGTCACACGACCTGATCGTGCGCAATGCCAAATCGGTTATAGCTGCGTACTTTCTTTCTGCTCAAACCAGCGCTCAATTGTTTCGATTGCCTGAATCGTCTGAACATCTTCACTGCAGCTTGAAATGAACTGATGACCACGGTACACGTAGCCCTCTCTTAGATACAAATTCTCGGCGCGCATCATGCGCCGCAGGTGTGTGATCAGTTCCCGTGGTGTCAGAGATACCTGAATGCCGGGGAATTCCTGTGTATCAAATTTGAGTTTCATTCTTTTATCACTCCGTTTTCTATTATCATTATTTTCATGGTTCATATCCATGTATGGCTGCCTCCGCTTCAGAAGAATCGATCCTGCGTATCCGCGGTCTCCTCACGAGGCGATGAAGGCGCTGCTTTATGCTGCCGGCCCGTCATATAAAATGCTGTCAGCCAAGCAGCGTAATGGGTTTTGGTCATAAGCATCAGCGCACTGAAGGACTCAAATGTCATACTGACAGAGACATGGTTCTCCGGGTTCTTTCCAAAACGCGGTACGATCAGTCCCTTTTCATTGGTTTCGCCGGGACCGCTGTCAGCAACGAAAAGAAGATCCGTTTTGCTGCCGCAGATAAGCTGTGCGGTTCTTGACAGGCTTTTACCGTCCGCTCTTGGGCGGCCATATCTGGCAAGCTTCTCCGCCGCGGTCCCACCAAGGTGTTGAAAGAGCGGCGCGGAGTCACCGGTCTTTTTCCTGTTCTGCATCATGTACCGCAGCTCACCGCCGACCAGTTTCCGACATAACTCCAGCAACTCAGCGATATCAATATAGATCTGAATGCTGTTCGTCTGGCGCTGGCCGCTCGGTTTACTGAGATCATAGGACGCAAACGTGAAATGGGCTTTTCCGAAGCCGAACGAATCGTTTAAGCTCTCCACGAAGCAGTTGCGTGCGTCAATACGGATGATCTGGTTTTGATTACGTTCTTCCGGCATTGCGAGCCTCCTTCCACAGCGTAGGTACTTCATCCAGAAGCATAACCAGCCGCTCGGTATTGCTCCGAAACTGTTCATCAAACTCTTTATGGATGTCGTAATCAATATACAGGGCCTGCCAAGTGATTGACCAGACGTGTTCCATAGCCTTGGCGGACAGCTTTTTTTCCAGTTTCACGAGTCTTTCCCTGACACGGAACATCACTTTTTGCCACGCAATAAAGCTTTCATCCCGAGCGGGCAGTCCAAAGCTTTCCAGCCAGTTGCGCACCGTGTGGGATTCTGAGGTGTCTCCACACATAAAAGGGTTCATGATATACTGGATCTCCGCATTGTCAATGGCTTCCTCGCTCATTTCTTTGGCATTAAACCTGACACAGCGTCCCAAAGGATACAGTGCGCAGACCGTGGGCTTGGCCCGGTGGACAGAGCACTTGCGATCCTTGAGCAGCGGGCAGCGCTTGACGGATCCTCGCGGCTTGAGCCGGACGATGGGGACCCGAGAATCGCTTCCGATGTAAGTCTCGCAGTATTTGTCAAAAGCTTCCAACGGGGTAAGATCCAGTTCTCTGGAGATGTTGAAAACGTCTTTGGGGTTCAGCAGGATGTCTTCCCGATTAATACAGCACTTACCGCACTGATCGCAGTGGAACCGAAAGGTATCGTCGAGTCCGATATGCAGGTTATCAAAATTGTCTGTGATGTATTTTAATCTTTCATCCATTGGTTTTTCTCCTTTGTCATTTGAACGGTTGATTTGTGGCTCATGCTCGGTCAACAAGTGCGTTCAATGCCGATTTGAGCAAGTGGAGGTTTTTCTCATACTGTGATAAGAATGGCTGATCCAGGTTGAACTCAGAATACCTGTACCGCCAGAATAACAGCATCGCAGTCTCTTTATCGGATTCCGGTACCATGCGCATGAGTCGTGCGATCTCCGCTGCGGAACCAAAATCCAGCTTCAGAAAGGCACGATCCTCCGCGGTGAAATAACGCTTCATCCACGTTTTTGCGCAGATAGACTTACCCTTAAAGTGATGCTGCTTCTCTTTGCTGAGCAGAAACTCATATTGTCCGTTTGGCGTTATGCCTGCAACGAATGGGTAGATCCTGCATGCACGGGGCTTCGCCGCGTGGATCATACAGCGATTGTCTCGCAGAAAAATGCAGGCATCATCTGGACCGGTTGTTCTGAGCATGAGGATGAAGAATCCACACGCATCAAGCAGAGCCAGCTCTGTATATTGCCCGATAAAGTCATCCGTACAGAAGCTCTCTGAATCATGCTCCCGCAGATACCGGGCTATGTGATAGACATCCAGACTCTCCAGCGGGATACTCTGATGAACATGACGGCAGCATTCACCGCAGCCGGTGCAGCGAAATGGGACATGTTCCTTCGGTGAGATCCTGCGCATGTTCATAAAGGCTTTTTCTGTTTGCATCTTGTTTACTCCTATACGTCATCCGAAAGGCATTGTTCAGGTGGATCGTCCGACTCAAAGCTGCGAAACCAAGCCAGTAGGACGGCTTTTGCGTCCTCGACTCGTCTCAGTTCGGGGAACTCCCTCTGGAGATAGGGTGTAGCGCCATACATATTGGTCTCACCAGACTGGCGCAAGCCTTCGAGGTAATCGAAGTAAATCTGATATTTTTGATTGCTGTCCATAACAAGCTTCTCCTTAAAAAGAGGCATCGGATTCCCCGATGCCTCTTTGTCCTGTGTTCGTATATGTAGCTGAGCCTACTAACAGGGGTTTTCACCACGTACATCGAACGAGATTTGTTTGAAGCCAATTGGCTCACAGTAGTAATACGTTTTCTCCTCCGTGGAATGACAAACGGCCACCACATCAGAAACGGACAGGGATCGGCCCTTATAGCCTTTGGGACGCGCAATATTGAAGATATAAAACACATCCTCCAGATTCTTCGCCGCGACCTCACCGGAAAAAGCACAGTCATAGAGCTCTGTGGGGATTCGCCCGTTATAGGCCGTTGTGATGTAGTTCAGATCCCGAAACGCGACGCGCGCCGAGTCTCGCTCCACATCGATCTGGTAGATAGCAATTTTCATGATGGCATACCTTCCTTTACATGGAGCTCCTCCGTTTTCATGCGCTGCAGACGATATGGCTCCGCGCATTGCGGATCCTCAGGGAACCGGCCATGCGAGTCGGGGATAATCACACGCAGCACATTGCGGCCGGTTTCCTCGAACAGATCAAGCCGGACATCACAATCCTCGAAGATACCCGACACCATTGCGCCGGGTTCAAAGCGTTCGCCCGCCTGAATGCGCAGGCCCAGTGTATTAAGGATCCTCGCTATCTCATGAGGCGAATAGGAAAGGACCAGCTGCAGATCCATGTGCTCATACGCGGCAAGTCCATGGGTATGGGCGTTGCAGATATAGGGCCGGAACCCGTTCTCTGTTCTTCCGCATTCATCGCAAGCTCCGTTTGCTACGAGGTGGATCACCCAGTCAATTTTATTGTTCATCACAAACCTCACATTTTCTGAATAGAGTAGACACTGTTTTGCGTCTCGATCACGGTTATTTGCGGTATGTCAAGGAGTACCGCGCAGACGGTAGATGTCTTGCGATACCCATTGGATTCCCGGATAAATGCGGGGGCACCTATGCAGACAGGAGCCATGAACCGCCCCTGCACTGTAATGGCTCGTTTTTGAGAATCATGCATGGTCGTTTTCCTCCTTCAGAATCGAATACATCTCACGCATAGCGTCGGTGAGATCTGCCGAAAAGCACTCCCAGTCCGAAAGAAATGTTGAAATGGATTCCGCGTCGTGAAGTGCAGCATCCGTCAACACAAGGAGCTCATAGTCCTCTTCATCCACGCTGTTGTACGGAAGACTCAGATACCCCTCTTTCACAACCAGAATGAAAGCGCCGGCATGCACACCGTCAGAGATCGGATACCGCCAGCACAGCTCATTCTTGTGTGCCGTGTAATAGCGCATCCGTATATCGCCGAGTGCTACGTCAGTGCCGCCATTATTGGCCAGATGTGTCAGGACGTCCTCCTTGGATAAGAGCGCTGAAGCATCGAGGTTCCGTAAGATGCCGGTAGCCGAGTATGGATTCGTTTCGGAACTGGTGAATCCAATCAGCCAAAGCGCGTCATCATCGACCAGCTCACGCTCCCAATCCGCCTGTAATGCGGATTTCAGCAAGAGCCTGCCAAGCGTCATTCCGAAGCTGTGTGTATCCTCCGAGTCCTCCGGCAGGGTCATTTCGCGTTCCTTTTCGCTTGCATGAACGGCATCCAGAAGCCGATTCAATTCCCGAACGGAGAAGGTCCTGTGCTGCGCCCGAACGCCCCAGAAATCCAGATCCTCAGGCCAGACGCGCAAAGAGCACTTGTATCCCAAAACCAATTTGATCTGTTCTGAAATAAGCGCCGCGATGTCGCTCCATGAAATGCGGTATGTCTCAATCATCCGCGGCTTCTGCGGAGTTTCGTTCATAGTCTGTATTCCTTTCTGCCTGATATGGCGCATAGTATTTTGTGTCGTCCTCGTCGGATGAATAGACTCCGATACAGAGTTCTCGATTTGCTTCTTGACCGATATTGTACTCCGCAAAGCAGATCAACTCCTCCGGCTGTCCATCCTGTAAGAGATACAGGTTGATGGCCGGATAGGTGTCCTCCGCATAGGCAACGGCCCTAAGGCTTGTACCATCGGGCAGCGGCATCGTTATATGCGGGTGCGAGATGGTATCCGGCGCATAATTCTCCGAGAGCGAAAAGCGCCTTTTTGTCCGGCCGCCTTCCGCGTACCGTACACGCGCCTTGTCCAACTCGATCTGTAGCGCCGAAAATATCTGCTCAACTGCGTTATCATCATAGGCATATACGCTTGTTGCAGCGCAGTTACCTAACAGTCTGAGCATCCGGATAATCTTATTGACGCGAGCTTCCGCAACGCGGCGGAACCGCTCGCTCTTGGTTTCTTTCATATTGCTGTCTCCTTTTTCTACGTATTCCTCGCGAAATGCGTATTTGCGTGGCATTAAACGCATAAAGCGGAACATGCAGAAGGTCACTTTTATTGGGCCAGATACAGAAGCAGGGGATCTATCTTACAGAAAGCGGATCTCCAGCGCGGTGATCTCGCCATCTTTTTCATAGGCATAAACGCCATAGCCGCCGTCACCGTGTCCGGAGCAGCTATAGAACCCATCTTCTGTCAGCCATGCATCGCCATGGCGGACACGGTCACAGAACTGGCTCCATGCCTCGTCGCTGTAATCCGGCTTATCATGGAAGAAGCCGGCCATTCCGGAATCCACACCAATCGTACCGATCTCCTTCATGGCTCGCTGACGCGGGATATTGCCATTCAGATAGATGCCAATGATCCCAACCAGCTCACAGGAATACGGACGTCCGTCACTGTACGTTCCTTTTTTGGTATGATGCCAGACCATGCAGGCATATGTTCCTGCTTTGATCTTCACATCATTCATCCTGCACCAGATGTCTTTTTCATAACAGGGATCTGTAATATCCACACTGCCGTGAAAATCCATGACTCCGATTTGCTTTCTTCGCATTATGCTGCCTCCTTCTATTGCATGTAAGGCCCTGCACGAAACTGTTTGCCTGTTCCGGAATAAGCGCACTTGGCGCAATTCCATATGTCAGATTCATCGGGATGATGCGTGATCTCCACACATGCATTGAGGACTTTCTGGAATGCGCCATTGCTGTCGATTTCCCAGTCCTGTGTGACATGCGCTGTGACCACGAACCGTTTACTTCCGCAAGCAGGGCATCGGTATATCCAGCCTTTCATCTTGTAGCCTCCTTGAAAACAAGCACGGAGCAGGTAATCTGCTCCGTGCCTTACTATGGCTGCTGCACAAATCAGGACAGCATATCCTCGAATTCCTGCTCAGTCAGTGTCTTTACGCCCAGTTGGTGCGCTTTGGTCAGCTTGCTGCCAGCCTTTTCACCGACGATCAGATAATCAGTTTTTTTGCTCACGGCATTGGACGGATGTGCGCCCAGAGAAAGCAGTTTCTCCTGAATGCCTTCCCTGGTATAATGCGCCAACTTGCCGGTAGCGACGACGCTCTTGCCTGCGAACGGGTTATTCATGGTGATTTCCATTGTCTGGTTCTCCTTTTCGATAAATTGAATTTTAGACAGCAGCGGACGCCAGAGGAGTGCCTCGTCTGCGTCCGCGTACCAAGTGTAAATGTTGTTGTGCATGGTCTGCCCGAAATCCGGCAACTGTGTGAAATCAAAGCCACTGAGGATGGCTTCCTCGAATTCAGACCAGGAACCATGGAAGAACTTGTCCAGATCCCGACCGGCATGACGCCCAACCATGGGGATGCCCAGACCGGCGATGAACTTTGCCAACGTACAGCAGCGGCTTTTTTCGATCGCTGCCTGCAGGCGTTCAAAGGACTTCTCACCGAAACCCTCGGTCTTGATGATCTCCTCACGATGTCGTTCCAGTTCATACAGATCGCCAAAATTGCGGACCCAACCATGGCCAATGAGCTTTTCCAGTGTTGTTGCCGAAAGCCCCTCGATATTCATGCGGGTCTTTTCGCAGAAATGTGCGTACTTCTGCACCAGCTTGGCGGCACAGTGGGGATTGACACAGTATAGCTGCCGCGTTCCGCCGCTTGTACGTTTGACTTCCAGAGGTTCACCGCAGCAGGGGCAGGTTGTTGGCAGCACATATGTATTGCTCTGCGTTTTGTTATCCGCGATCTGTGGGATGATCATGTTCGCCTTATATACACGGATCTTATCCCCGATTCCAAACTGGAATTCATCAAAGACATCCAGATTGTGCAGGTATGCACGGCTCACAAGCGTCCCGTCGATACTAACCGGGTCGAACAGGCCGGTAATGCTCACCATACCGGTTCTGGTCGTGGCCAGTTCCACACCACGGAAATGCGTATCATACAATTCATCCTCCCACTTGAGCGCAATCAGCCGATTCTCGTGATGGCCGGTTGCGCCAAGGCTTTTGCCGTAACGGATCTCTTCATACTCCATGATGAGTCCATCCACCGGATATGCAAACTTCTTGGGATCCATGCTTTTAATCGCGTCGCGGATCATCTGTTCACTGTGCAGCACATCCAGATAGATGTACGGCACAACGGAAAAACCGTTGTCCTGCAGGAAGGTCTGTTGCCCCAGCTTGCTTTCCGGTTCCAGATAATCGCTGACCAACTCGAATGCCCAAAACTCCAACCGGCGCTTCTTCGACTCACCGGCATCGAGCTTGCGTACACTGCCGGATGCCAAGTTGCGCGGATGCGTATAGGGTTCCTCAAGACTGGAATTGATCTTATGGAAATTGGCCCAAGAGATAACGCCTTCACCGCGAACCTCGAACGATCCTTTTGTTGGAACTGTCAGCGGCACGTTCAGGAAGGTCCGAACGGTATGCGTTACGTCCTCACCAACGATTCCTTCTCGCCCACGGGTAATGGCTTGCTTCAGTTCTCCAGACTCATATCGCAGAACCAGCGTAAGACCATCCATTTTCCAGCTCAGCAATACAGGGCGCTTAGCGGCAAATTTGACAAGATCCTCCACCGATTTGGTCTTGCCGGCAGACAGCATTGGCTTCGTATGCCGTACTTCTGTCAGTGTCTCCAGGATCTCTCCGGACACTTTCTGAGTTGGGGAGCCGGAGAGCACAAGACCGGTATCACGTTCCAATGAGGCCAGCTCGTCTGTCAACTGATCGTATTCCCAGTCTGACATGATCGGCTCATCATTTTTGAAGTAGGCGACATCCGCCTCAGTCAGGCGCTCGATCAACGCCCGCATTCGCTCCAGTTTGGTGTTATATTCTGCACACATGGCGCAGCTCCTTTCTGTTACAGTTTTTACAGCGATTCGCCGCGATTATCATGTCCTTCTTCGCAGTGAGACACATGCTGAATCGGCATGAGGCCGTGGCAATAATCGCAATACAGCTTTCCGCTGCTGCATAAGCAGATATCCTTGTACCGTTCTGCGGTCAGTTCGAATGTGTTGCCGCAGCCAACGCATTGTACCTGAAGGATCTCCGCTTTCAGCAGGACTTCCGGACGATACTTTCGGTTAAACGGGATATAGTCACACCACAGGGGGTTGTCCTGCATCCGTGAGACATGATATTCCAGCGCTTTTTGCTCGCTTTCTGAATCACTGCGTACCCACGGACAGTGCTCCTTTTCCCACTCAACGAGCTGGTGAAACATCTTCTGTTCGCCGTATCGGTCGATCAGTTGACGGGCAATGCGAATCCACTCGTCTAATTGGATATTTCCGACATTGGTCTCTACACCGTGGCGGTAGCGAAATACTTTATTTCTGCCTTCACCGGAAATGAATATGGATTGGCCTGTAAAACAGTGGATACGAATATCCTCAAGGGTCAAGTCCTCCTCAGCCTTTTTGAGCTTATCCATCCGAGGTTCCTCCCAGCGAAAGCCTACGGCTTTCCTCAGGAAGCACCTGCTTGAACAGTTCCATATACCGTTGATACCCTGCGCTGTTCAATGGCGTTCTTAAAGACGCTTCACTCCAGCCAATGAGTTCCTCCTCCGGAATGTGATACTCGCCCGGAGTGAACCTCCCGCCGCAATAATGCGGACAACTGGGTTTGAGCAGCTTCTTCATCTCCGACTCGGTCGTGATCGTCCCGATCATCCTGCACTTCTTCTCTGCAATCGCATGAATCAGCTTCGGCATATAGCCGTGTTGTTCGTACAGGTGCAAATAGCCTTGCAATTTCAGAACCGCGAGAAAACGAAGGTGCTTGGTTTGGTCAGGGATCTTTTCCATCATGATTTCCGCAACACACCGGTTGATCACAGGTAAATAATCGGCTTCCATAATAATTCCTTTCTGCACTTCTGCGAGTAATGTCTATATAAACGGGTATGCCGCAAGGCATACCCGGAGCAAAGAGTTAGGGAGCTGTCTGGCTCCGATTTATATAAAAAAGCGCTCAAAGAACCGAAGTCCTTTGAGCGCTTTTGAATCCACAGATCCCCGATATGAAGAGATATGCAATGCGGGGATACAACTCCCCACACAACCAGTCTGTGCCTCTCTTCGTAAGAGGCAGCAGAAACAAAAAAGTGGCTGAAGATGATTATCTTCAGCCACTTAGTAACTCGTCAACTTTAATTGCTTGGGAGCAATTGCGATACTTACAGTTGTTATTATAGCATGGAACTTTGAATCCTGCAAGCATATGTTTATTTTGTTTCCGGCTCGTTTGTGTATCTTCTTTCCGTCCCATTTGCAAATGCCAGCCATTTGGCATCATAGAAATCAAGATAGAACCGTTGTCCCACTTCGTTCTCGACAAACCGATTTTTTACATGATACCATCCACGAAGTTCCATACGCAGATGCGAGTCCATCGAAACGGGTTCAACCCACACAATATCGTAGGCCGCCAATTCATCTCTGCGCAAGGGTTTCTCCGTGATCGTACCGGGAATGACATGCGCCGGCGGCAGTACGTAGCAAGTATCAACCAATTTTGCGAGCGGTTGAGTTGCTCCATTCGCAAAATGCAGCACACCCTCTATCGCATCCACCATGGCCCAGCCATGGTCAATAGAGAATACAGGGGTTTCATGAAAAATGGGGAGGATCTCAACGGGAATCGGCTGCAACAGGTCAGCGCGATGATATCGCTCAGCGGGCAGCCCCAGAAGATAGTCCACGCTCACACCATACAGCTCGGACATTCGGATCAATGAGTCCACAGACGGGTTCTTCCGTTCGCCCTCCCATGCGCTCAGCGTAGGCTGAGACACATTGAGTTCTCTCGCGGCCGCCGTAAGTGTGATCTTCTTTTGTTTTCTTGCCAATCTATACCGCCTTGCCGTAAGACCACCTCCTACAATGCGCAACACATATTATACCCGATGTACTTACTTCAGGTCAAGCGGTTGCGCGGTTTTACATATCTGCATGCTCTGTTGCAATGCCTTATATTCAGTCGGCATTTTCACTTTCTTGAGTAAAGAGCTGATAGAAAATTTCACCATAGATTCCGTCGATTTACCAATTTCCTTTCGCCACCATCCGTGGTATAGTAGAACCCGTGTGAATACTATGGGAGGGAAATATAATGGATCTCGACTTTACGGTAACAGATGAATGGCAGGGCCTTTCTAAGCAAGAACAGCAACAGCATCTTTTCCTGGAGCAGAAAGGCATCTTGGATACTTTTCTCGCTCGTAGAGTGATTTCACAAGAACAGTATGATCTTAGCCTCCACACGCTCACGGACCACATGGCAATAGCGCCGCAGCACGAACTGTAAGGCGAATCAATATAGAAAATCAATGCCCCCCAGTATACTCAAAATATAAAAGAGAGCGGGTAAACAGGTTAATCAAAACGTGAAATGCCGTCTTCGACGATGGGCAAAATGTCATGCGGGACGCAGCAACTGGCATCGGTTGCTGTGTCCCGCATTTTTCGCAAAAGCGAAGTATTCTAGTAGAAGGCTAAGTGTAAAGTATGCTCTATAATGGCGAAAAACTCTCGTCTTTTTCAAATATTGCCGATATTATGAATCCGGATCCATTAAAGCCGGTTGGACTACTACTTTTAGCATTACTTGAATTTGCAATTCAATATAGAGATTCCAGGGCGGTACTCAATCGCGCCCAGCAATTTGTTGTTAGCGGCAGCAATATGCATCAAATTATAGGATTCAAAACACCCAATCAAGGTTCCATCCCACCAAGGGATTGCTAAGTCCCAATAAGTATCCTGGTGCACACCTGCAAATGAGTTCCGAAAAGCATCCTTCATTTGCCGGTATGTGAGCCCCCGCAATGGTTTCTGATAGAGCAGATGCCGTCGGCTATCCGTGATGATTGCTTCCGACATATCATCCGCCAGATACATATAGCTGAACCCACTATCGCCAACGCTATATCGGTTGGTTATAGCTGCCTTGTGCCAGACGAAGATTTCATCCAATGGTTGGAAATCCTTATCCAGCTTCAAGTGCCGATTCCCACGCCAGATATAGCACTGGGGCTTGAAGAACCGCCCCAACTCTGGAAGCCGCTCCAGGAAGAAACCCTTTGTCACCCAGTACTGCTGGACGTCATTTTCATCATTTGAACCGCTAAAGCCCAGGTCTTCAGTTGCATAGAGAAAGTAGCGGAACAGTTTTTCGTCCAGTTCCGGCATCAGATAGTACCAGGAGCGGAGATATACTCCATCCGCGCTGCACCGGTAGTAGGTGCAGTGTGGTTTTACCCTGGGCTCCTCTTTGCTGGAGTGCTCTACTACAGCCACCTCAACCTCATTTGCCCTGTAGTTGCCAGCTGCCAAGCGCTCGTTCGGGTCTGCCTTCGTCACAGTTATCAATTTCCCGCTCTCCACGTTGCACTCATAGCACTCATACTGGGTCGTAATCAGAAGCCGCTTTCCATCCTCGTGGAAGCACATACTCACAATCGTCTCGCCGGGCCGGATTGAGGAGTAGATTATCCTCTCCCGACTCGTTACCACGTCCAGGAGAACGACCTTTTCGTGATCAGGCCGGGCAAAGCACAGAGCCAAAACACTGTGGATGTCATCATAACTGACCAGGTCAATCAGATACTCTGGGTCATGGAAGCAGAACTGGGTATACAACTTCGCCGGAGATCCCCGGAAGATGGAAACTCCATTGTGCCGATGAACTAGGATTGCCAGTTCTTTTGCTCTGTCAGGGAAAAACGCAGTGCAGTTGTAGTAGACACAGTTGTACTTACGCACCAATGCGTCATTTTCCGTGTCCCACTCGTAGGTATTAGAGTCATTTCCCACAATAAACCGGTTCATTGTGGGAGTTACAGCGGTCTTGAACTTCAACTCACCACTCAAGTCTGAGTTCGGGAGCAGCTTTTCTACACCCTCTATGGAGTAGGTCATCAGGATTTTTCCAGACCCACTTGCGTCGATCACCGCGGTGAAGCATACATTTGGGTACATGATATAGTACTCGTTCCGATGCTCCGGGTGTGGGTGAATCTCTGCTGGAGGGATGCCTTGCCCGGCCAGCAGCTCCTTCAGGATGATAGTCCGCTGCAGGGACACGCAGTCAAACCGCTCGATTTGATGCCCGTCATGATTATATATCAGAAAGCTCTTGGTTCTGTAGTCATATGAGATGGTCGGTGCCACGCCGGGTTCTCCGGTATAGAAGTACAGTGTGCGCATTTCGCCCGTTGTGAAGATAAGGGAACAAAGCGCACAAGGGATACCGTCCGGAAAATCCTCTTCGTCCTCCTCGTCGCTACTATAATCGCAGCCTTCATCATTATCCCATGTCTCCATCAGAGCCGCATCTGTCTCATAGGTGTTGTACTCTGCGGTATAGGCTAAGACCACAGAGTTAGCGGAGTCGGCATAGAGCTCGCTCTGCGTATAGAGGTCGAACACGCCGCTATGGATCGGCTTCCCGGTTTCAATGTCAATACAGTAAACGCTCTTATAATCACAGAGGATCAGGAGACTACGGGAATCCCCGGTAAACTCAAAATAATTAAGTGTATTGTGTGTTCCTAACGGCACAATCCGCTTTGGCGGTAGGGTAGGGGCGGTCAAATCGAACAGATTCACATAGAGGTGGATGCCATCGGGGCAGGACTCCTGGACCTTAGCCGCCAGCCAGCGCCCGTCATGGGACACCTTTACGAAGCCTTTGGTAGAAAAGTCGGAAACGCCCAAGGGATCTCCGGATCTCATCTCATACTCCAGCTTGCCAGACAGCGCATCCCAGCACTTGATTACCCCTTCGTCGTCAATGGTGAAACATTGCTTCCCGCAATAGCAATACTCCATAATAGCGCCCTGGTGATCCTCGGGCTGGAAGTTCTCCTTGCATATGATTGAGTGGCTGAAGTTGGCAGCCAAGATTTCGGTCTTTCCCCTCTTGCTGCAGTTGATATTGAAAAAGCAGCAGTTGTGCAGATCCAAACCACTTAGGTTCATCCCAGAATACTCTTTCCGCCCAAGCAGAATAGCCGAAAGAATGTTCGGCAGCATATACCGTGTTTCAATATCTTCCTGGCGTAGTTTGCGGCAGTAGTCGATGGCATTCGTCAGTACCCGAGCCTCGTCATACTCCGGCTGGGGCAGATACCAGTTCTGGCTTTTTTCGTCCAGTTGTGGCTGGTTCCGGTGCTCCATCAGAATTTCACTGATAAACTGTACTTTTTGGGTTTGCCAGTACCGCATGTCCAGGAAACGTCGAAAACTGTCCAGTGCTAAGGCACTGCGGTACGAGTCAGAAAAGGTCCCAGCCGGCACGCACTGAAGCATGGCCAGCAGACTCACATCCCACATAGCGGAGAAGTAGTCCCGAAAATGGTGGTGGCAGAATGAATATCGAATCCGATCCGCAAAGGCACCTTCATTGATTTGATACTGGTATACAATACCGAGATAGTCATAGGCACAGGCCAGGATGGTGGCCGTCTCCAGCACTCCATCTTGACTATAAAATGACGCAATAGCGGCCCGCAGCACCGACCCGCTGTATTTAAAGTCTGGGAATGGATTGGTTTCACTGCCCGCGAACATAGTTTTAATGCACTGCATGGCCTCGCCAATCAGCGTCTGGAGCATTCGCTCGTTCATAAAGAAGGTATCTTTGTTTTCAAAGGACCAGCCGATATATGGAATTACAAAGTCCAGCACAACCGCGATTTGCTGTTCTGTCAGGTTGCTACTCCTGATTTCCGACATTCTGGCTCGGACGTTATAGAAAGAAGAATTCTTGTGGAAGAAGCAATACAGAATTTCGCCCGCCGTCTCGGGCAGGAAATAATCCTGCCCCTGTTCCGCTGAGAACATACAGAGGTAGAGGGGAATCCTCAAGCATTGCATGAGGGAATCGCAGGCCCGCACATTGCCGATAACCGGCTGTGGGATGCCACACATTTCCAGATGTGCAAGAATCTCTTTTTCCTTCAGACCAACCACACGAATATTCCGAAATGTGGAGGCGTAGTAGGCCGCCTGGGTCTCCCTACTGGTTGTGATGATTCGGACATTGGGGTATCTGTCTGTGTGCAGCACGGCTATCTCATTGCTCAAATCAGCACGGATAGATCCACTAGCCCGCACCTCGTTAAAGCCATCCAGAAGGAGCAGATATTGGGGGTTCCCGTCATTGGGAGTACGCTGCAACTCCTTCTCAACAGCATCGAGTGTTTGTGGTGATACCGAATCCAGTGTGGAATGGTTCTCCCAGATTTGACCAATGTACCGAGTAATGAAATTGGTTTTCTCAAGCCCGTCGTTATACCAGTTCCCGATATGGTCTGGGCAGCGGTTGAGCTCGATGAAAAACGGGACAGGGTGGTTGCTCATATAGCCCCGTTCGTTGCCGTCCGGCGTAAGGAACTCTGCCTCCATCAGATTCTGTAGGAATGTCGTCTTCCCAATGCCGCCGTCCCCGATAATGGCAATGTCAGTATCCAAGTGGGCACAGAGATCTGCCAAAGGCGCAACAGTCCCATCCTCCGTCTTGCCGCGGGTCTGGAAGCGGCCTGTCTCTACATATCCCTGCGGCAACAGGCGCTCAATGATGTTCAGATTATAGAAACGGCCGCCTTTCCTATGGGACGCGATATAATTCAACTGTGCGGCCATCCAGAGTTCTTTCTTCAAGGTCAATGTTGCAGCCGGGGTGTCAAGGTACATATATGCTACATTGAGAGCACAATTGTGTCGTCCCTTTTGAGCATTCTTTCCGTATTGGGCAGTGTTATAGCTTCCGCACACAATACAGGCGGCAATAAAGCGTGCTAGTTCGGCAGCTTGTGCAGGGTCACAGGCTGCCATTATTTTTTCAATATTTGACTGGCCGGTATACGGACAGTTCTTGAGTAAGCAAACCAACTGCTCATAAAGAATGCTGTGGTTTCCAATGACAGTGAGGAGGTTCGCCTGGATATTGTCGCACAGGTGCCGAAATCCCTCAGGCCCGCATAATTCGCGCATCAGAGCGTTGTTCAAAGGACGTGAACCAGAAAATATCTGCTTGACGATATCATCCAAGCCAAAATCATTATCATCCAAAATGCCATGGAGAAGCTTCGCATACAGATCTGTCCTACGATAGCCCAAAGGCTCCGTTTGAATTGCCAAAACTCCTAAAACATCCGCAAGCAGCATAACACAACCTCTTTGTCACTTAAATGTCCCCGTTCCCGTTACTGCAATCTAGGTTGCAGCACTGTAAAATCACTTACAGAGATTGAACGTTCAATGTAATTAATAATATCACACACTCCCATACATTTTCAAACTTTATTCATTTTTTTATTTATGCGCGACGATATAGAAACAATAGGAGGTAGAAATATGGTCGAATTCTGGAATATGGTATGTTTGAGATACGGGTCAATTATCAACTGGTATTGGGGCGAGTTTGACGGCCCCATGTCTTCGCTGGCCGCCTTTGTGGTGATGGCCCATGTCACAGACGGTATGTCTGCAATAGTTGACCACACATCGGCTGGCAGGACGGTGGTTCTGGACATCTTTAAGAGCATCCTGATTTTCATTTTGGTTGGTGTCGGGAACATCCTCGATACCACTGTTCTGACGAGCGCACCAGTCTTGCGCATGACAATCATCTTTTACTATCTTTCGGTTGAGGGGTTAATCATCTTGGGAAACGCCGTACACTTGGGACTCCCCGTGCCGGAAAAGCTGAGAGAAGTGTTGGAGCGCTTGCGTCAAAATCGAATTAGAGCAGAATAGCACAAGAATTCCAACGAAAAACCACATCAGCCAACTCCTTATGGGGATGGTCGATGTGGTTTTCCTTGTGGGCACGTTTTTTCAACGCGCCCTCCTTAATTTTTAATGCGGAGCATAGCGGAATTCGACGCCGACATATACTGGCATATACTGACTCATAACGAATAAAACGCAGCAAGTGCAGGCTGTGCTATAAGGTATTTTCTGGTTCGTGATATCCGTGCTGCAACACACTTGGCACTTTCTCCCAATACTTGGCCGATCTCTGCACAGGAATAGCCCTCGGCATTGAGCCGGATCGCACGGATCCCCTTGGCCATCGCGTCAGTGGCTTCCGCCTCGATTTTGCCCAAAACCGAATGCAGATCACTGTATTCCTTCTCCTGCTGCCGAACATCGAGTATCTCTGGGACCAGTTCACATTCTCTGCCGGCGCGTCGATTTGCATAGATCAACGCTGAGCATATCTCGTTCCAGATCAGTCGATATGCAAAGGTCGAAAAGCAGCCGCCTTTATCACTGCTCGCCGCTTTGCACAGTCCGATGCAGCCGATTTGATACAGATCGTCATAGGTAAAGAACCTGAGCTGGTCGAGTCCATGTAGCTTGTCTTTAATAACCTTTCCCACAAGTCCCATATTCTCTTCTACGAGCTTCTGCTGATCTTGAGTAAGGGTCATGACACCGCGCCTCCCTCAGAGAAATGGGACTCGGCCGCATGCATCCTGTTCCCCTGTGCCAGAAGCCTTTTGCTCTCTTTGATAACTTCGCCGCAGTAATACTCGCCCAGTAAACCGATATGCGCCTCCGAAGGAGGTATCTGCAGCAATTCCGCCAACCACAGATACGCCTCTTGCTTACTCATGAGCCCGCTGCAGTATAGTTGATTGAAGTAATGGTGGGCTTGGTATCGAAGCTTGCGCAGCTTGGAATTTGCCAAGGTACCTACAGGAATACTGGTTCCGGAATGTGTCCGGACATAAGCATCACAATGTGGATAGTTGCTGCAAACATAGAGCATGGTGTGATTGGGGTTTTTGCGATAAATCCCATCCGCTGAGCGCAACACTGCAGTTCCACCACAATATTGGCAACGCATGCGGGTCGGGTCAATTCCTTTCTTCTTACATTTCATATTTCGATTCACCTCCATTTGGGTATAAAAAAAGGCCGGAAAACTGCATGACAACAAGAACAGCAAAGTCGGTTTCTAAATACCGAATACGTTCCTGTCATCATTACAGCCTTCCGGCCAATGACGTCAGTTATTGCTTGCGCCGTGTGGATCGCTCAGTGCGCAAAATCCGTAACAGTTCCTCTCCCGCGGGGAGAGTCTAACTCTGGGAGCTCTTCCGAAGTACTGAAAGCCTGAGCGCAAGCCCCTGCCATGGTTATAGATTAGCATACAGCGTCCTCGATGTCAAGCCTTTTTGGAATATTTTATCTATTTTCATCTCACTCATTCCTCTCTGGCTTGTGTTTTGCCTGCTTGGAAGGAAAACAATCGCGCTGACGGACAGCTCAATACTCGTCTTCATCCTCATCATCTAAGAACGTGTCACCCGAGGAGTGACGACGGCTTACAATGCGCATGGTAAGCAAGGCACCCAGTGCAAGGAAAAGTCCGCCGCCGAAGAGAACAAGATGCACAACAGGAATTCCGCCAACTGTATTGTGCTGGGGTTCCGGATCCTCTGTACCCTGGGTGATATCGTCCGCATCAGTTGCCACGTCATCCTGCTCTGCGGGGACGGGGTTATCATCTGGGGGCAATACGGTAACACCCGAGTTCACACATGATAGAATATAGGTCCCGCTGCTGCCCAGTTCTGTGCGGAGAATACCGTCTTGTCCCACCGTGATCGTTCCGGGATATAGACCGGCATTCGTTTTGAGCTGAAACTCTGTCCCAGCCCATTGCTGGCCAAGCTGAATTTGAAGAACGACCGGCTGCGCCACCTGTAGTTCTGTGCCATCCGTATCGTCACCTGCCGCATAGGTAATGCTCGTACACATCAGTAGGCAACAGGCAAATAACATGATCTTGCCGATCCAAGTTTTTCGCATAAACTTCTCCTTTCGTTTCAAACAAAAAAAGCGGTCTGATTTCTCAGACCGCTTTTTCAAATATCTCAGTTTCACTTGATGGATTCTTTGAGCGCCTTACCAGCCTTGAATACGGGTGCCTTGCTGGCAGGGATCTCAATTGCTGCTCCGGTAGCCGGATTCGTGCCAGTTCTGGCAGCACGCGCCTTTACCTCAAAGGAGCCAAAGCCGACCAACTGAACCTTACCGTCTGCCTTCAGAGCCTCTACGATACCGTCAAAAACCGCATTCACCGCGGCCTCTGCGTCCTTTTTGCTGAGATTTGCTTTCTCGGCAACATAGTTAATAAGTTCTTTCTTTACCATTGCTGCATTCCTCCTGTTGTACATACAACTCTGCGTGGTATTCGAGTTTTCTCGCTTATTATACCACGAGATATGCCGATTGCAACCCTTCCACAGGGACCATACAACAGGTCGTTTACGCCACTCTGCGCTCACATTTCATCGCGGTCACAGGGGCGGGTAAAGAAGAAAGCCGCTGCAGCAACTACGATCAGTATAATACAAGTGATTCTTTTCACGGTTATCCTCCTATTTTTCGGTGCGTACACAGTACACCACATATCTCTGTCGCCCACCTGAAGCATAAGGGTGGCAGGTCAGCAGCGTCAGTAAGTCTCGGTTTGGTTGAATTTTGATTTTCTCCACCTCATGAGGTTGAATGATTTGAATGTCGGCCACCGTATATGTCAGCGTTTTCCATAGATTCGTCAGCGTAACGGTATCGCCCACCTGTAAGCGGTCTATATGCCGGAAGTAATCCGCACCGCGCCACCCACGGTGGCCTGCAATGACGCAGTTGGTGTTGGCACCGCCGATGGGAGCTGATGTATTGCCCAGTACCGCGGCACCTGCGGCGAGGTGAGTATCGGATGCACCCAGATAGACCGGCATGGTCAGTTCCATGGCAGGTATCTCCAGCACACCGACGATCTCGTCCTCGATGCCGTAGGTGGTCAGGTCAGCAGCCGGTGTCTCGCAGGCTTCAAGGTCAACGAGGTTACACTGCTTTTCCGTGTAAAGCTGGCGGTTATATTTCTGTAAAGCTGCCAGCAGTTCGGGGTACTGCTGCTCCGGTTCGTCGCGGTCGGCCAAAAACTCCTGCACGGCAGTTGCGGCGTTGCCCTGGAGCCTATGTCCTGTGAACACCGGCCACAGCATCACGCAGATGCCTGTCACCGCCAGCAGCGCCGCCAGTACAAAGGATGCCTTACGCATGGCGCTTCCTCCTCACTAAGAAGTAACCGCCGCCGATCACTGTCGCCGCACCAAGACCAATACCAAGGCCGGTGAGGTAATGCTGCGTCCACGAGGAAGCCGCTGGCTTTTCTGCGGCGGCAACCGCTTCCCGCGCTGGCACATACGGCACTCGATGCCCTCGAACTAAAAGCCGGTGTGTGTTGACACCGAAGGGGGTACAGGTCACCAGCGTGACCAAATCCTTGCCTTCCTCAATTTGCAGCAGTGATGTATCTGTCGGCACCACTGTGTTGATGCTGTCCACTTCATAGACCAATGTGTCACCCAACACGTGGATGTAAAACATATCGCCCTCTGCAAGCTGGTCAATATCCGAAAATAGCTTGGAGCTCGCCATGCCGCTGTGGGCCGAAAGTACCGCATGGGTACTGCTGCCGCCCACCGGCAGGGATGTACCTACCACATGGCCGACCGATTTTTCCAGTGTGTCGGCTCCCGTTCCGTGCTGTACCGGCAGGTACACGTTGATCTTGGGGATGTCCACATACGCCATGACTCCACCAACCGTAAGTTGCTCGGTGTAGGCCAAGGGAGGGGCGGATGCCCCTCCCTCAGAAATGGTCGCATTGGCCAGCATGGCATTATACTGCTCTGCCGCCTGCCGCTGGGCAGTCAGCTCGGCATCGTCAGTATCTGCAATGGCTACGGTGTAGGTAGTTTCTACGTCCGAATGATATTTCTCGTTCATCAACTCACCGATCAGCGGATAGAGAAGTAACCCCAGCGCCACAACACCGCAAGCCGCCGCCAGTAGCCAGCGTTTCACTGCTCACTCTTGTGCTGCTTGCGGGACTTGACCACGATGAAAGCCGCTGCGCTCAGAAGCAGGACACCGCCCACCGTATACATCCAAACACCCCGGCCACCAGTCTTGGGCAAGTTAAAGCCGGGGTTGTTCAGCACGGTCAGAGGCACGATGGCGTTGCCATCGGTCATAGTGACGTCCTTGCCGTTGACGGAGGCGGAAGCGGTCAGCAGCTTGGTAGCGCACTGCTCACAGGTGCCGCTCTCGCCAGTCTTGATAACGAGCTCGATGGCGTCCGCGAGGAGAATGTAACCCTTATCGGTAGCAACCTCAATCAGCGAATATGTGTCATCCTCCAGCCCTTTCACGATAATATGGCCGCTGCCATTGGGAACAAAGGTGGTAGCATCGGACTTCTTGGAGGTAAAGTTCTTGGCGTAATACACGCCATCCTTCAGGTCTGCGATGATGTAGCAGTCGTCACTGTCATTATGCAGGTTGAACTTGACGTTCTGGACGTTGCCCTTGCCATCGCTGAACTGCTTCAGCACATCAATGCCGTAAGTATACACATGGCAGCAGTCCTCCAGTGTGTCGTAGTAGGTAGTGTTGGTACGCTTCCAAGTCAGGGTAACAGTGTTGGGGTTATCCTTGCCGCCCATCTGAGCATCAGCGGTCAGAGTGGCCGCATAAGTGATCCGCATGGTGCAATCGCTGTAGCCGCGCTTGACGCTGTCGGTGTAAACAGTGGTCGCTTCGTTGATCTCGCTCAGACCGGCTTCGGTCATGCGGATGGTCATGGTGTTGGCGGTATCATCGTAAGTTGCCGTAAATTTGCCGGAGTTTTCATCCCAAGTGATGATCTTATCGGTGCAACCAGCGTCCTTGAAGAACTCAATAACCACGTCCTGCTTATTGTACATGATACCCTTGCTCAGAGTATCCACATAGGTATACTCGCTGAGAGAAGAAGCCTTGGAAGTAATGGTGGGAATGGTGCTGATGATCTGATAATCCACAACATCGCCCACGGAGGCGGTAGCGGTGTGAGCGTAACCGTCCGTGATGTCGGTCAGGCTGCCGTTATTCTTTCCAGTGCTGCTCTTGCTCTCGCGGACAGTCTTTTCGAGGTCGGGGTTGCCGGTCTGGTTCTTGGGATACACGGTAACGTCATAGTTCCAATCTGCACCGTCAATGGTGGTCATGGGCAGGCTCACAAAGAAAGGATTGCAAGTGCTGGTGACCATTTCGGGAACACGAGTCTCCACAACGAGGTACAGGCCCTGCTCCAGGCCAGAAGCGGAAGTATGGCCGGTGGCATCCGTCTCGGTCATAGCCACGCCGCCGTTCTTCACGGCAGTTTCCAGAGCGTTCTTGACAGTGGTGGCATTGGCAGCCAGTGCGGTGGCCAGTTTGTTGTTCAGAGTATCAGACGTGTAGTAGTTGACACCACCCTCAGTCTTGTGGGCATCTGCGGCGGTCAGGCCGATAGCGGACAGCACAGCGCTGGAGCGGTCACTGCTGTCGAAGCCATACAGCACCCCCACATGCCGCTGACCATCCACGACCTCGTTGTTCATGGCAATGTCAGCGACGCGAAGGTAGGTGAACTCCACACCTTGGATGG
>ERZ857998.534-NODE-534-length-52632-cov-13.142667_pt1 | contig 52632 bp, 40 predicted proteins | sample MGYA00519954_ERZ857998 | MGnify/ENA primary metagenome ERZ857998 (study PRJEB31778, sample SAMEA3449424) | human gut metagenome | biome: human gut; feature: human-associated habitat; material: faeces | place: United Kingdom | collected 2010/2012 ...
CCTACACTGCGGAAAAACACCGCTCACAAAGCGGACGCCAACTTGCTAAAACACATCTCCGCGGTTCGCCGAATGCTCAGATGCTGTTCGCAATGCAGCTTCTCGATCAGGATCCTCTCCTCGGACGACAGGTGCGAATACTGTTGACCCATGAGTGCAACACCTTCTTAAGTTAGAAACTTCGAACACTTCCAACCTTAGACAAGGTGTTGCACTTCTATTTAGAACCCGGGGCGTAAACACGATTGCCTTCAAAGAAGATGGTCGTGACTGTGCTGGAATCAATGTTCGGTGCTATGAAGCGAAGCGTTGGTTGTGTGTCTAAGCTGGCCGCATTGTTGAATGAGGCTCAACTTCGGGGTGTCGTTTTATCGGCTGTGATGTTATTGTGGCGCGACACGCCAGCTTTATAGGCGATGAGTGGTGGCATCAGATGAGTTCGCTTGTACGTCTCCATTCTTTGTTGAAATATGTTATGCAAAGTGTGTAATTGGCATATGAAACTGTCATATTTGATGTGTTGCGTTGCGTTTATGTGAACTTATTTTCATTGTGCATATCGTTATCAATTTGTTATCAAGGACGATCGCGAGTGAAATGCGCTCATTTATATAATGGCTGCTGCATGGCTGCCCTTGAGGGACGTTCCTCTGGCATGGCTTTGCAATGAGCCGCGATGTGGTCGTAACCAACGTGGGATTCGATTGTGCGGCGAAGAAAAAATGATGGGGGGGGAGTCGCCCTCCATCATTCAGGAAAGGGAACTGAATGGTTTATAACATTCACATATTGCAAACAAGGAAAACCGGTCGTGTGGTTGCTGCTGCGGCTGCATCCGTGCTGTGTTGCATGGGGGCTGTATTTCCAGCGACTATCGGAGTGACTGCGGCGTCGGCCGATGAACCCGTCGAATTGGTCGTCAACGGCGGATTCGAAGACGATCTTAATGGTTGGAAGTCTGGAACGGTGTGGAATAGCTCCGCATCGTCCATTGCCGTCACTGCGGATGATGTGCATGGTGGCAGTGGCGCCTTGAGCGTTACTGATCGTACATCCTCTGATGCTGGTGCAATCCAGTCTCTTGATGGCAAGGTGGAAAAAGGACAGACATATACCGGAAGTATGTGGGTCAAGGCCACGGAAGACGGTGAATTCAATATCACTGTTTGTTCGGGTAATGGTTCCGGATGTGACCAGATTGCGACCGGAACGGCGAAAGCGGGTGAGTGGACACAAATTTCAGGTACTGGAACGTTAGGTGGTAGTGGTGATTTCACCAGTCCCTCGCTGGTGATTGAAAACAAGTATGGCACGAGCAATGCCGACTTCATTGTCGACGACATTTCCGTAACCGGTTCGGATTCTGGTTCCTCATTCGTGCCGCCGACTACGGGTACGGCAACGGCAGCCAAGGCTTTCGGCGACTATTCAAACCCGATTATCGATTATTGGTATGGCGCCGATCCGTGGGCTATGGAATACAACGGACGCGTATATATCTACACTACGGGTGATGGCACTTCTGTGAATGCTGATGGCTCGTTGAATTATGACTATGAATATGACAGTACTGGGCAGATCAAGGACAATTCGTTCGCTCAAGTAAAGACCATCAATGTTCTGTCCAGTGATGACATGGTCAATTGGCGTAATGAGGGTTACATTCGTGTGGCTGGAGAACAGGGGGTGGCCACCTGGGCCAGCAATTCCTGGGCTCCTGCCGTCGCTCATAAGACCATCAACGGTAAAGAGAAGTTCTTCCTGTATTTCGCCAATGGCGGCAGCGGTATCGGTGTGCTGACCTCGGATTCTCCTGTTGGTCCGTGGAAGGACGAAACCGGTGAGCTGTTGATTAAGGGCGGTACTCCTGAATCCGCTGGTGTGGTCTGGCTGTTTGATCCCGCGGTGTTCGTGGATGATGACGGGCAAGGCTACCTGTATTACGGAGGTGGCGTTCCGACAGGCGAGGAAGAACATCCGAACACGGCTCGCGTTATTAAACTGTCCGATGACATGCTGCATACCGAAGGTGAGGCTCAGGCCATAGACGCACCTGCCATGTTTGAGGACTCCGGGATTGCCAAGATAGGTGGTACTTATTACTACTCGTATTGCACTAATTTCAGCCATGACAACGTAATTGATGGTAACACGGTCGGTTACGGCAATATCGCGTATATGACTTCAGACAACCCGATGGGGCCGTTCACTTATCAGGGTGAGATTCTGAAGAATCCGAGCACGTATTTCGGTGTTGGCGGCAACAATCATCACGCGATGGTTCAACTTGGCGACCAGTGGTATATGACCTACCATGCGCAAACGGTGGCAAAGGAATTGATGAACGGCGGTAATCTTGACGCGGCGCATGGCTACCGAAATACTCATCTCGATCCGATTACGGTTAACGAGGATGGTTCCATTGCCGATATTGCAATGACATATGAGGGTCTCTCTTCGGTGAAGAATCTGGACGCGTATCAAGATGGAGGCATTCCAGCTTCCACCATTGCATGGGATTCCGGCATTCAGAACGCATATGACCTGACTTCTGGTGTGCGCGTGGTCGATATGACTACAGACAATTCCGAAGGTCAGAAGCTCAGCAATATTAATAATGGTGAGTGGACGTCTTTGGCGAATGTCGATTTCGGGAATAACGGCGCCTCTTCGCTGACTGTGACTGCAGCTGGCAAAGCCGGAGGCATCCTTGAGATTCGTCTTGATGATCCGGATTCCGAACCTGTGGCTTCTATTTCGATTCCTGCCGGTGATGGATCCGAGTACGCCGATTACACGACCACCCTTGAGGGTGTGACAGGGGTGCATCATGTGGTGTTCTCCTTCAAATCCGATGGTGGTGCGAATGCTCAGGATGAGCTGTACGACATCACTACGTACACTTTCACGGAGTCGCAGGATGAAACTCCTTCGACTCCGGTGGACAAGTCTGATTTGCAGAGCGCAGTGAATGAGAATTCCGGCCTGAACGCTTCCGATTACACGGAAGAGAGCTGGAAGGTGTTTGCTGACGCATTGCAGAAGGCTCAGGCGGTATTGCAGGATGAATCCGCTACTGAACAGCAGGTTCAAGATGCGCTTGCTGCATTGAATAGTGCACGTGCCGGTCTGAAGCTGGCTGATGATTCCACTGATGGCAATGCTTCCGATGCCGTTGATGACACGGATGACGTGGATTTGGCACAAACCGGTTCCTCTGTCTTGCCTGGTGCTGTGATTGTCGCTTGCTTGGCTCTCACTGGTGTGATCGTAGCGCGAGTGCGTCGCGAGATGCGCTAGTTACCTCTTGGTAATGCGGTCATCCCGTAGCGGCAGCCTCGGGATGACCGCACATGAAACCTAGAACTGGTACTTGTTCAAGCGTAAGTTTTGGCAGTGGTAATGTCCATCACTTATCCATATGCGGGAATGTCTTATCGTCATTCATTGCTGATTTGTGCGGGCATGCTATTGGAATACGCACTCGATGTTGAGTGCTTATCATGAAAGGTTAAAAGACTTATGAATTATTTACGACAAAAAATTTCGGCTAGTGCTATCGCGGTGTTGTCGACTTGTGGGTTGATTTTGGCGCCAATGCCGGTCTTTGCGGATGATTCAACGCCATCTTCAACGCCATCGGATGGCAGTTACACCACGACTGATAGCGGTGATGGCACGTATTCCATTCCCATGTTGAACACGGATGTTCCGGATATCAGTGTTATTCGTGTGCCGAAGGACGATCCGAATAACAAAGACGGTCGTGATGTGTATTACATGGTGAGTACCACTATGGAGCTCAGTCCCGGATCTCCAATTATGAAATCCTATGATCTGGTCAATTGGTGGATAGTCACGTACGTGTATGATCGCATTTCTATGAGCGATGCTTCATCCTTGCGCAATGGAGCTAGCTCGTATGGCGAAGGCGAGTGGGCTCCGTCGCTGCGCTATCACAATGGCCGCTTCTACGTGTTATTCAATACGAACAACCTTAATGGCGCTTATATCTACTACACCGATGATATTGAGAATGGTCCTTGGACGAAGATTGCCCTTAATCGGGGATTCCATGATCCGTCATTGTATTTTGATGAGCAAGGGAGTCCTTGGATTATCTCCGGCGTCAACCAATATAGGCTGTCCGATGATTTAACCACGGTGGTGGAGAGCCATGAGAATATCATCTCTGCCGAACAGTTCACTGATGATCTTGGTGAGACTCCTACCGGATTTGAAGGATCTCAGACTTTCAAAATCGGTGATTATTTCTATACTCCAACGATTTACTGGGGCAAAGACGGTCGTACGGTGATGCTGCTGCGCACCACTGATTTGCTTGATGGCTCCAAATACGAAGCCAAAAAGTATTATCTAGGTGCTTTCGCACAAGGTAGCCTTGTTGAAGTCGACAACGGTGATGGCACGACGTCTTGGCATGGATTCTTCTTCCGAGACACATATCCGACCGGACGTATTCCCGGTTTGATTCCTGCAACGTGGGGTGATGACGGATGGCCTGTGTTTGGGGACAATAATCAGGTAAGCGCGTCGGACACCTACGACAAACTGATTGATTTGCCTGCTGATTTGGAGAATCTGGTTCGCCAGCGTTCCCTGGTCAATTCGGACGATTTTGATAATGACGCGCCTCATCAGTCTTATCAGGATCAGGATTGGTGGACTCTGGAGGAGCCTCCTCAGGTTGACGATTCTCTGATTGGAATCGAGCTGGTGGACAATGGCGATTTCGAAAACGGGACTGAATCGTGGACCCCTCAGTGGAATGGTACGCTTACCGCGATTACGGATGGTTCTCTTTCTGGAACCACGAGTCTTGCTGTGACGAATCGTGGCGAATACAATGGCGCTGGCCCGGGTCAATCTATGGATGGAAAATTGCAGCAGGGCGTGACATATCGTGCCAGTGCAACGATTCGATACGACCATGAGATGGACGGCGTCGATTCATCGGCTGTGACTTCCCACCTGTTTTATGTGGCGATTCAATATGCAGACGGCACAATTAATCGTGTGGCCACAGGAACAGTGAAACGTGGGGAGACGACTACTATCACAGGTGAGTTCTCCATCCCATCCGACGCTAATGTGGAAGGTTCCAAACTCATTGTCGAAACCGCGTGGGGTGCGGAAGGCACGTGCATGGATTACGTCATCGACGATATTTCCCTGATCGGTCTTGCTGATGAGAAGGAATATCCGGTCGCCGAAGAATACCAACCCAATGGTTCGAATCTTGATTTGGTATGGGAATGGGGACATAATCCAGATAACCGATATTGGTCTCTCACTGATCGTGAAGGCTGGTTGCGTTTGACCAATGGGCACAAGGTTTCCGCCACGGCCAAATATATGAAAGGCACTTATGGCGACCTGACATATTTTGAAACCGCCCGTAACGTTTTGTCGCAGCGTACCTTTGGCGGATCCATGTCTGTGGAAACCCACATGGATGTCAGTCATATGAAGGATGGAGACACCGCAGGCCTCGCTACATATACCCGTAGTTTTGCCTATGCCGCTGTGCGTCAAGAAAATGGACAGCGAACGTTGGGCGTGGTCAAGCGTGTCTACGACAATGGCGTGAAGGACGCGGACGGTAATATCGTTGACGATACGATTGATCGTGACGCTGAAGAGGCCTTTGTATCGGGCGGCACAGTGACATTGCCAGATGATGCGACCAATGTGTGGATCAAGTCGGACAACACACTGGATAATGCGAGTGGTAAGTTGACGATTCAGTATTGGTACAGTCTGGACGGTAAGCAATGGTCCAAGCTTGGCGACGAGCAGGGGCCGCTGACTTACGATTGGAGCTTGTCGCACTTTAAGGGGTATCGAATCGGCTTGTTCAATTACGCCAAGGAGAATACGGGTGGTTATGTCGATTTTGATTACTATGACTTGAGCGACGTGTTGACTTCTGACGGCAAAGCTGTGGATACGTCTAAGCTGCGTTCGGCCATTGATCAGGCTGACTCTCTGCAGTCTGCGGAATATCCTATGGATGAGTGGGATAAGATGCTCACGCTACTTGATAAGGCAAAGCAGGCGTTGGCATCCGATCCTTCCACGCAAAATGAGGTGGATGCCCCGCAGCGTGCACTGAGTTTGCAGCTCGCGCAATTGGCGGTTGACCGTCAGTCTGGTGATGGCGGAAATCCTGGTGGTGGTGATCAGACCGGTGACGGTAACCAGTCGGGTAACGGCGATCAGACCGGTGATGGCGGCCAGCAACAGTCTTCTACTGCTGATGATAATTCATCTGAACTGTCATCAACTGGTTCGTCCGTAACACCGATGGTGCTGTCTGCAATTGCCCTGATGCTGGCTGGCATCAGTGTCATTCGGATACGCCGCTCTTCGCGCTGAAATATCGCCGCAGCCTGTTGGTTGCAGCGATTGAATGTGCGGAATCAGTGATGTGTCGCAATGGTGGGTTGTGCGAATGCTCGGCAACGTGGATTCGTACAACCCATCCTGTTATGTTGAGACCGCGGCGTGAGACATGGTGGAGCATGACATCGGCGTAGAATGTGCGATTTTGGAAACAAAGGAGCTGGTGTGTGGGCGGCTGGCAGTTTTCATTTCGAATCGACGGCGTTCTCCTGATATCAAGTATGGCTGTGTATCTATGTTGCCGTTATGTGGTGATGTTAGCGGAGTGAGTAATTCGGATATGGTTCGCCCTTATGAACATATGTATGGCTTATGTCGTCCGCCGAAGCATGGTTGCGATTAGCGAAAATCAGGTATTGCGGCGTTATGTCCGGCGCCATGTCATTATCGTATGGCGCACTCACGATACAATACCGTCCTAGCATGGGCGTCGCGGCATGAGACGACGCATTGTGCAGACAGGTGTGGCGTCGAACAACGAACGCGAGGTAAACGTAGATGGCGGTGAATTCCAGCGTGGAGAAACAGCCGGTCGACCAGCAGGCGAGCGGTGAGGTGCAGGCTGAAATCGATACGCGGTCCGATGGTGTTTCGCCCATGCCCAACGATGTTTCCAAACATAACGATGTTTCCAAGCATCCGGTGGCGTCCATTCCCGAATCGACGCTGTCGCTGGCCGATATTGAGCGTAAGCGCTCGCATCCTGCATTGTGGCTGGCTTATGCGCTGCTGGTGATTGCGGCCATTGTGGTGCCGTATTGGTGGGGGCGTGCGATTGCGGTGAACGATACGCAGTGGCTGCTTGATAATTTGAGCGCGCTTGAGCTGCGCGGCGCCGCGTTTGTTGCCTGGACGGTGACGCTGATTGCCGTTTCCGGCCTTGGTCTGCTGGTTGTTGACGCCCATCGGCGCTTGTGGGGCGCGGTTTTTGTGATTGGCTTGGCGGCGGAGCAACTCATTGCCGGCCTGCGCATTCTGAAAATTGATTTTTGGTATGCGACATATGTGGTGTACGGAGAGTCGTCGGCATTGGCGAATGCGGCGAATCTTGGCATTATTTCAGTTGGTATTGGCGTTGCCGTTTTCGCGGTGCTGTGGGTGGGATTGTTGGTGACGATTAAAAAAGAGTCGCCGTTGAATGTGCTGACGCGCAGTTGGGCGTCGTTTATCTTTTTTTTGTGATTGAGACGATTGCTTTGCTTGTTGTGATGTTTGGCGGCCTGCTGACGTTGGTCTGATTCGTGGTGTCTGGTGCTCCTGTATAATTGACCCTTGGCGTATTTCGCCCGCGGATAGAGAGCGCGCCGGCATCGGGCCGGTAGCACCGCGCAGCAATATAAGGAGGATGCCGTGGCACTGACGGCTGAAGAAAAGCAGGAAATCATCGCTAAGTACGCGACCCATGAAGGTGACACCGGCTCTCCGGAGGTCCAGGTTGCTCTGCTGAGCAAGCGTATCGCTGATCTGACCGAGCACCTCAAGGAGCACAAGCACGACCACCACTCCCGTCGTGGTATGCAGCTGATGATCGGTGACCGTCGTCGCCTGCTTGACTACCTCAAGCGCGTTGACATCAACCGTTACCGTTCCCTCATCGAGCGTCTGGGTCTGCGTCGATAATTGAAGACTTCCGCCCGAGTACCTAGGATGGTGCTCGGGCGTTTTACATATCGCCAGCCAACGGCAACAACGGCAAGAGGGTTAGAGGATAGGCCAGCAGGTAAGGCCGACAGGAGAACCCGAATGAAGGGGTTGACACGAGGAACGACGGCCAAGGGGTCAGTCGAAACAAGGTATGTGACGTCCGCTGAAGAGGACAGTTGCGGTTCAAGCGAGTCGCCGAACCGCAGCACAGTATGTAGGAATAATTAGAAAATTAAAGAAGGAGGAACCCTATGGAGGGTCCCGAAATCAAGGCCGTTGAGGCCGTAATCGACAATGGATCGTTTGGCAAGCGCACGCTGCGCTTCGAGACCGGCCGCCTCGCCCAGCAGGCCGATGGCGCTGTGGCCGCCTACCTCGACGACGATTCCATGATTCTGTCCACCACCACCGCCGGTTCCAGCCCGAAGGAGAACTACGACTTCTTCCCGCTGACCGTTGATGTTGAAGAGAAGATGTACGCTGCCGGCAAGATTCCGGGCTCGTTCTTCCGCCGTGAAGGCCGCCCGAGCTCCGAGGCCATCCTCGCCTGCCGCATCATCGACCGCCCGCTGCGCCCGCTGTTCCCGCACACCCTGCGCAACGAAGTGCAGGTCGTCGAGACCGTGCTCGCCGTGAACCCTGATGACGCTTACGATGTCATCGCCCTGAACGCCGCTTCCGCCTCCACTATGATCTCCGGCCTGCCGTTCGAAGGCCCGGTCTCCGGTGTGCGTCTGGCGCTGATCGACGGCCAGTGGGTCGCCTTCCCGCGTTGGAGTGAGCGTGAGCGCGCCGTGTTCGAGATTGTGGTCGCTGGCCGCGTGATCGAGAACGGTGATGTTGCCATCGCCATGATCGAGGCCGGTGCCGGCAAGAACGCCTGGCACCTCATCTACGACGAGGGTCAGACCAAGCCCGATGAGGAAGTCGTTGCCGGTGGTCTTGAGGCCGCCAAGCCGTTCATCAAGGTGATTTGCGAGGCTCAGGACGAGCTCAAGAAGATCGCCGCCAAGGAGACCAAGGAATTCCAGCTCTTCCCGGAGTACACCGACGAGCTGTACGCCCGCATCGACGAGATCGCTCACAAGGATCTGGACGAGGCCCTCTCCATCGCCGAGAAGCTGCCGCGCCAGGACCGCATCCACGAGATCAAGGAGCACGTGCGCGAGGTGCTCGCGGACGAGTTCACCGATATGGACGATGCCGAGAAGGACAAGGAACTCGGTAACGCCTTCAAGGAACTGCAGCGCCAGATTGTGCGTCGCCGCATCCTGACCGAGGACTACCGCATCGACGGCCGTGGCCTGCGCGACATCCGCACCCTGTCCGCCGAGGTGGACATTGTGCCTCGCGTGCACGGTTCCGCCCTGTTCCAGCGTGGCGAGACCCAGATTCTGGGCGTCACCACGCTGAACATGCTCAAGATGGAGCAGCAGATCGACGCGCTGTCCGGTCCGCAGTCCAAGCGTTACATGCACAACTACGAGATGCCGCCGTACTCCACTGGTGAGACCGGCCGCGTCGGTTCCCCGAAGCGCCGCGAAATCGGCCACGGCGCCCTCGCCGAGAAGGCTCTCGTGCCGGTGCTGCCGAGCCGCGAAGAGTTCCCCTACGCCATCCGACAGGTCTCCGAGGCCATCGGTTCCAACGGTTCCACTTCGATGGGTTCCGTGTGCGCCTCCACGCTGAGCCTTTTGGCTGCCGGCGTGCCGCTGAAGGCTCCGGTTGCCGGCATCGCCATGGGCCTCGTGTCCGGCGACGTTGATGGCAAGCACATCTTCAAGACCCTCACCGATATTCTGGGTGCCGAGGATGCCTTCGGCGACATGGACTTCAAGGTGGCCGGTACTTCCGAGTTCATCACCGCCCTGCAGCTCGACACCAAGCTCGACGGCATCCCCGCCGACATCCTGGCCGCCGCTCTGCAGCAGGCCAAGGAAGCCCGCGCCACGATTCTCGAGGTCATCAACGAGTGCATCGACGGCCCGGCCGAGATGAGCGAGTTCGCTCCGCGCATCATCACCACCTCCGTCCCGGTTGAGAAGATCGGCGAAGTCATCGGCCCGAAGGGCAAGATGATCAACCAGATTCAGGAGGACACCGGCGCTGAAATTGCCATCGAGGATGACGGTACCGTCTTCATCTCCTCCGAGGGTGGCGAGGCTGCTGAGAAGGCCAAGGCCATCATCGACCAGATTGCCAACCCGCACGTGCCCGAGGCCGGCGAAACCTACAACGGCAAGGTCGTCAAGACCACGTCGTTCGGCGCTTTCGTGAACCTCACCCCCGGCACCGACGGCCTGCTGCACATCTCCCAGATCCGCAACCTGGCCAACGGCGAGCGTATTGACGCTGTCGAAGACGTGCTCAAGGAAGGCGACACCGTTGAGGTGATCGTTCAGGGTGTCGATGATCGCGGCAAGATCTCCCTGGCCATTCCTGGTTTCGAGGATCAGGAGAACAACGCCCGCCCGAGCCGTGGCGATCGCGATGACCGCCGTGGCGGCCGTGGCCGTGGTGACCGTGACGATCGCCGTGGCGGCCGTGGCCGTCGCTCCGAGCGCGATGACCGTGACTTCGACGATCGTGACGACCGTCCGCGTCGCCGTCGCTCCGATGACTTCGAGGATGATTACGACGACCGTCCGCGTCGCCGTCGCTCCGATGACCGTGACTTCGATCGCGATGATCGCGATGATGATCGTCCGCGTCGCCGTCGTTCTGCCGACCGTGACTTCGACGATCGCGATGACCGTGATGCTCGCGACTCCCGTGACGATGATCGTCCGCGTCGCCGTCGCTCTTCCGATCGCGATGACCGTGGCGATCGTGATGACCGCCGTGGCGGTTCCCGTGGCCGTGGCCGTGGCTCGGACCGTAACCCGCGCTACGCCACCGACGACAACTACGACGACTACCGCGCCGACCGCGAAGAGCGTACTGAGCGCCCGCGTCGCCGCGTCCGTCGCGACTTTGATCCGTTCGAGGACTAAATCCCTCTCACGGATCGGTCGCGGCATAGCCGCTCCCCTCACCTACGGGAAGCCCGTAGGGCTTCCCGCTTAACGGTTCGGCATTCGAGGACTGATCGTTCTCTAGCTTCTCTCGGGTGAGAAGGGCTTGATCGCAAACCAAAAGGCTTCTATACCGTTTCATTCGGTATAGAAGCCTTTTTGGTTTTTCGGCTTCTTCGCGCTGCATATTTCGATGTTGAATAAGGCACTCGTGCTGCCGCCATGTACGTTTAGTTGTCGGTTGACAACTATTCCCATGCATCAAGAATGGCGGATGATCATCGAAGGTACTCATGGGCGTTGATCACTGTGGCAACAACAAAGGCCGGGCCCTTGTGAGAGCCCGGCCTTTATGCCGTATGGCGGCGGATTAATCCTTAAAGGCTAATCCGTTGTCAATCAGCGTTACAGAATCGCCATGCACACGAAGTCCAGAATGAACAGCGCGGCCACAGTCCAGATGATCGGGTGAACCTCCTTGGCCTTGCCCTTGCAGGTCTTCACGATGCAGTACATGATGAAGCCTCCGGCGATGCCGTAGGAGATGGAGTAGGAGAAGGCCATGAACACGGCGGCGAAGAACGCCGGAATGGCTTCGGCGATGTCGTCCCACTTGACTTCCTTCAGGGAAGCGGCCATCATGCAGCCGACGATCACCAGCACGCCGGCGGTTGCGGCGGACGGCACGGCGGAGACGACCGGGGCCAGGAACGCGGACAAGGCGAAGCAGATCGCCACAACCACGGAGGTCAGGCCGGTTCGGCCGCCTGCGGCGATGCCGGCGGAAGACTCGACGTAGGTGGTGGTGTTCGAGGTGCCGCAGATGGCGCCGATGGAGGTGGCGATGGAGTCGGCGAACAGGGCCTTGTCCATCTTGGAGGAGAAGCCGTGGCCGTTCTCCAGAGCCTTCTCATCCTCGGCGGAGAAGATGCCGGTGCGGCGGCCGGTGCCGATGAAAGTGCCCAGGGTGTCGAACGTATCGGACATGGAGAAGGCGAAGATGGTCACGATGACCAGCGGCAGCTTGGTCGGATCAGAGAACAGTGCCGGGAAGCCCTCGGCGGAGAAGATCGCGCCGAAGGTCTGCGGCAGCTGGGAGAAGGTCTCGCTGATGGACTGCGAGTTGGACCAGGTGGTCACGCCGAACGGGATGCCGATTACGGTGGTGATGGCGATGGCCAGCAGCATGCCGCCCTTAACCTTCATCACGGTGAACACAATGGCCAGTACGAGGCCGATCAGGAAGACCCACAGCACCTTGTCGTTAAAGTTGGCCAGACCCGGGGTAGCCGCAACGGCACCGCCCTTGGCGGCGGCCTTCGGATCGCCGGGAGTGAACTTGATCAGGCCGACGTTCAGCATGCCCACGTAGGCCACGAACAGGCCGATGCCGCCGCCGATGGCGTGTTGCAGGGACTCCGGGATGGCCAGGATGATCATCTTGCGGATCTTGGTGACGGTGATGAGGATGTTGATCAGGCCGCACAGGAACACCATGCACATGGTCTGCTGCCAGCTGAAGCCGAGGCCGAAGCACACGGTGTAGGTGAAGAACGCGTTGAGGCCCATGCCGGCGGCCTGGGCGTACGGCACGTTGGCGAACAGGCCCATGACCAAGGTGCCGATGATGGCCGCGATGATGGTGGCCAGGAACACGCCGCCCCACGGCATACCCGTCTGCGACAGGATCTGCGGGTTGACGACGATGATGTAAGCCATCGCGAAGAACGTGGTCAGGCCGGCCAGAATCTCAGTCGAGACGGTCGTGCCGTTTTCCTTCAAATGGAAGAACTTCTCCATTTACTCTCTACTTCCTTGGGTTTATGCGGGGCTGCGCACCGCGTGCATAATGCTGCGGCTGGCCCCGGCGAGAATTGCGACTCGCCCTGATCGGCCTGCCCAACGCGCGTCAGGCGCTGCGCACCCAATCAGAACCGTGGCCGATTATAGCTTGTGGAGGCAACGTGAACGGGTCCGGGAGTAGACTGACTGCCAGAATAATTCGGAACAACTCAGGGGACACGCAGGACACACCCGTGGAAGGAAGGCGCGCGATGAAACCGGCCGTCGAAGTCAGCATCACCTCTTGGAAGAAGAATGTCGTCAAGCCCGGTCAGGAGTACGGCCGCGTACTGCTGATGCCCGGCACCGGCTACAACTGCGACCGTCCGCTGCTCTACTGGTCGGCCCAGGCTCTGGTCGAGGCCGGCTGGCGAATCGACCGCATGAACGTACGCAACGCTTCCGACGACCTGTCCACGGTGATTCCGGTCCTCAATCAGGCGATTGACGGCTGGGTGGCCGCCGCGCGCGAGTCCGGCGCGGGTAAAGCCGGTGATTCCGGGGATGGCGTTGCCGCCGATGATTCTGCTACCGTGCTGGCCGATGGCGCAGCTGGCTCGCCGAACCGTGATTCCGACACCCCGTCCGGCCCTCGCCTGTTGCTGATCGGCAAGTCGCTGACGACGATGACCTACCCACATGTGGCCTCACACTACGGTCTGCCGTTCGTGCTGCTGACCCCGGTGCTGCATCACGCCGACTTCGATCCATCCGCCCGGGTGATTCCGGTGCCGGCTGTCGGCGATGATATCGTCGCCGAATCCGAGGCCCCGAGCGTGGCCGAAGCAAGGGCGATCATCCGCGCGGAACAGGCCGGCCAGTCGCACGCCGCCAGCTCCCGATACTCCGGCCCGGCACCGCTGATCTGCGCCGGCACCGCCGACCCGTTCTACGATCAAGCCCGCGCCAACGCGCTCACCCCGCACGTGCACGAATACCCGGATGCCAACCATTCGATCGAGGTGCCCGGCCACTGGCGTCGCTCGCTCGACTATCTGAAGGAAGTCACCGCGTCCGTAGCCCAGTACGCCGCCACGCTGTAATGCCCCGCGACACGCCCGAATTCTGCAATGTCGCTGACCATCCGTAATCTAATCATCCGTAAACCACAGACCGTTGGTTGAAGTGCGCGCGAGTGCATTTCCGAAGTTTGGTTCGCCAAGCCAGCGCAGGTTGAGAGATATAAGCCCGTCAAGGGCCGGCGAAGGTCGCTTCGCGAGATTATATTGCTCTGCCTGTGCGCAGGGCTTTTTTGTTGCCCGGCCGAAAGTTCCGAACTCCAAGTCAACGGCCGACTTAGGAAGGAACGCCATGAAGAGGCCCGAAAAGGAAGCGGTAGTCGCTCAGCTTACGGAAGAATTCCGTAACGCTGACGCCGTCTACCTGACCGAGTACCGCGGGCTTACCGTTCCGCAGATTTCCGATCTGCGTGAAAAGCTAGGCCGCGATACTTCCTACACCGTGGCAAAGAACACGCTGGCACGCATCGCCGCCAAGGAAGCGGGCATTGAGGGTCTCGACGAGATTCTCTCCGGCCCGACCGCCATCACCTTCGTGAAGGGCGACTTCATCGAGGCTGCGAAGGTCATCCGTGACTTCGCCAAGGACAACAAGGCTCTTGTCATCAAGGGTGCCGCCGCTGACGGCACTGTCTACGATGCCGAGGGCGCCAAGAAGCTGGCAGACCTCAAGTCCCGCCCGCAGCTGCTTGCCGAATTCGCCGGCGACATCAAGGCATCGATGGCCAAGGCCGCGTACCTGTTCAACGCTCTGCCTACCAAGGCTGTGCGCACGATCGACGCCCTGCGCGAAAAGCAGGAGAAGGCTGCCTGATTTACGCCCTCACGGCATGAATCAGTCGCTTCGATAATTTAAACAATAAGGTTTATTAGGCAGCGGATCTACCACTTCGTCCGCCGCCAAGATTGAAAGGAAGCCATAATGGCTAAGTACACCAACGATGAGCTGCTGGAAGCCTTCGGCGAGATGACCCTGGTCGAGCTCTCCGAGTTCGTGAAGGCCTTCGAGGAGAAGTTCGACGTCGAGGCTGCCGCTCCGGTTGCCGCTGTTGCCGCTGTTGCTGGCGCTGCTGCTCCGGCTGAGGAAGAGAAGGATGAGTTCGACGTCATCCTCTCCGCCGTCGGCGACAAGAAGATCCAGGTCATCAAGGCTGTCCGCGCCATCACCAACCTCGGCCTGGCCGAGGCCAAGGCTCTTGTCGACGGCGCTCCGAAGGCCGTCCTCGAGAAGGCCAAGAAGGAAGATGCCGAGAAGGCCAAGGCTCAGCTGGAAGAGGCTGGCGCCAGCGTCGAGCTCAAGTGATTTGTGCGGCATAAGCCGCAATCACAGCTTTTCGAGGAACCCCGCACCTGTGTTTCAGGCTGCGGGGTTTCCGCATACTGAGTAGACTAGTTGACGAGGACGAGGCGGAGAATGCGATCCGGCGTGGAAACACAAAGCTGGCAATGAGCGAAAGTTGTCAATTCTGTGCCCAGTAATCCGCCAAAAGCCGGTAAAAGATGACACAATGGCACGTAGTGTGGTCAAATAGTGTGTCCAGGAAGGCGGTCACGGTGAGCGAGTGGACGGTGAAGATCAACGGTGTCGACCGGATCAGCGTCAAGCCGGGGGAGTGCGTGGAAATCGGCCGTAAGCCGTTACGCCCCCTTGCCGATGATGGCAACACCCGCCTTGACGTCGCCGATCAAACCAAATCGATGTCCAAACGGCACGCCATGTTCACGGTAAAAAGCAATGGCACGGCCTCGGTCCGTGATCTTGGATCGACCAATGGATCGTATGTGGTGCGGGAAAATGGCGATTTGTTGCGCTTGCCGGCCAATGCCGAGTTCCTGTTGCCGACGTCTCCCATGCGCATGCAGTTCGGCGATGTGCCTGCGGACTTCATTCGTGTCGACGATCCAGTGGCAAAGCCGCTCGACCTCAAGGTGCCTGATTTGTTTGGCTATGCGGTTCACGAAGCACCGCAGGAGCCGGATGCGGCGGATATGTCCGTCGACGATATTCTTGATTTGCGGGCCGGCGAGCCGACCGCCATCTTCAGCGCGGATAATGTTCGACGCAAGGTCGACGAGCTTGAACTTGGCTCGCTGAATATCACGCAGCCAGTGACGAAAAACGATGAGCCGGCCATACCCCGTGATCTGTTCGCGGATGCGTTGGCCCAGCATGCCGAGCAGGAGACCGAACGCAAAAACCAGCAGGCCATGAACTCCGTGGCACTGCCGAAGCAGCAGACCGAACCTGAGTCGACGATTGTAACGCCTGCATCCAAGCACAGCAGGATCTCCGGTATTGTTCCAGTAGATGCCATCGCCCATGCCGTTGTTAAGCACGCTCCCAGCACAAGCGAGCCGGCAGTGGCGTCGGCGGCGGTTGTTGAATCCGATGCAGCGGCTGGCGCAAGCAAGTCAGCCGAAAACGTTCAGTCCGCTCCGAATACCAGGAATGCCGGCGATTCTCAGCCGGCGGACACTGTCGAACAGCATGCTGAAGTTGCCCAGCCTGAAGCCGCCCGGGAAGCCGAAGCCGCTCAATCTGAAAACACCCAGCCTGAGACCGCTCAGCCGGCAACCGCCCAGTCTGAAACCGACCAGCCGGCAGCTGACGTACCGGACGATCAGCAGCGGACCGCAGCCGAAGCATATCAAGAAGCCACCGCAGCAGGCGTAGCAGACCAGCAGCCGGCTGCCGAAACCGCCCAGCAGTCGGTATCCGAAGCATATGATATCGACTCCACGGGCGTACACACTCCGGTCTTCGAGCCCGGCTCGGTGTTCGAGCGTGTGGCCAAGGGCGAGCTGAAAGCACAGGAGCCGGCAGTCGAAGTCGATGGCCTGACCTCTGACGAGGCAAAAACCACGCAAGATTTCAATGTTCAATTCGAAGTCGCCCGTCATCCCGAATTGCTGGCGTTCCTCGCCATGAATCCGTACCTGTACGACGACATGTATTCTTGGCTCGCCGCCCGTGGCGAGGCCGATATTGACGAAGCCCTGTCTCACAACAAGGGCTATCAGGAATACCGCGAAGCGGTTGGAAAGTGAGTCGAGAGATGACCCAGAGCCAGACTCAGAACCAGAATCTCACGGAAGGTCTGAATCGCATCCGTCGCTGGCGTGACCAATACCGCAGCATGCAGCCGCCATCGCCGCTCGAGGATGTGAATCAACTGGCCGCGAAGCTGGAGATGACCCATGCCCATCCCTCCGGCATCGCCCAGCTGTTCGCTTCCGGCCATGTCCGGTTGGATTCGTTGTTCCGCGACACGGGTGTGCTTAAGGCCGCCGAACGCCATATTGGGCGCGTGCTGGATGACCAGGCCGCCAAACGCAGGATTTCCGGCGTGGCGGAGTTGTCGCTCGTGGTCGGCGTGGCCACATGGAAGGGCAACGCGCTGCCGGTGCTGTTGTACCCGGTGAGCGTCACGATCGAGGATGATGGCTTGTCGACCACCATTCGATTCACCGGTCGCGTGACCCTGAACGTCGCGTTCGTCAATACATTGCGTGAGCAGGGGGTGTTCCTGGATGAGGATTCCCTGTTTGACGGTGCCAGCTATGACAGTGGCACTCCCGAAACTTCCGCGATGTTCGCCCGTATTTCGTCCGAAGCGTCGGAGCGTATCTCCGACTTCGCCATCGAGCGCCAGATTGTGCTCGGATGCTTCATGGACCCCTCGTCGCAGATGATCAGCGAAAGCCGACAGTTCATCGACCAGCTGGAGAACGGCCCCACCGGCAATGTGCTGTTGGACGCGCTTGCCGGCGACGAATCCGCCCGCACCGCGCTCAAAGATGCCAATATTCCGCAATACAGTCCTTTCGACGTAGACCCGCATGCTGAGTACGAAGTCGGCGATGTGGACAATACGGTGCGATATGCCGCGTCACTTGCCGCCAATGGCCATAGCATCGTGGTCGACGGCGCCTTCCCGAAGGGCACCGCGGAGCAGGCTGTGGCCATCGCATCGCGCTGCCTGATGAATGGTCGTTCCGTGCTGTACGTGCCCGGCGTGGCCGAGCAGAAGCGTCTGTTCATCCAGACGGCCTCCGCCAATGAGATGAAGGCGCAGGTACTGGATGTATCCGATGAACACGCCAACGCCGCGCTTGATAAGCAGCTGATTGCCGCAGTCGGATTCCAACCGGGAGTCGCCACCCAGCGATTCGACCAGTTGGCCGACGAACTCGTGGGCGTGCGTTCGCGCTTGACCCGCTACTTGGGCGACCTGCACGGGGGCAATGATAAGTGGAATGTGTCCGCATACGAGACCATTCAGAATCTGGCCCGTATCTCCGTGCTCCCGACGCACCCTGCCACCCACGTTCGACTTGACGAGTCAAGTGCCCTGAGCATCGCCAACGATATTGACACATGGATCGGCAAGATGGAACGCGCCGGCGAGCTCGGCGAATACACCATCGGCCCGGAAGACACCGCATGGTACAAGGCGTCCATCACCACTGAAGAACAGGCAGTAACCGCCTACCAGCGCGTGGACGATTTGCTGCGTCGCTTCCTGCCCGCCACCCGTGAGCAGGTGGCACGCACCGTGCAGACCTGCGGATTCCCGGTTCCTCCCACCACCCGCGAGTGGGAGCGTCAGGTTACGGTTTTGAAGAATCTGCGACGAGTGCTTGACGTGTTCCAGCCGGAGATTTTCGAGCGAGACATCAGCTCCATGATCGAGGCCACCAAGCCGAAGAGCCAGCGCAAGGCCGAGGGCACGTCGATGGGATTCTGGGAGCGCCGCCGCCACATCAAGGAAGCCAAGGATCTGCTGCGCGTCGGCGCGCAGGTCGAGGACTTGCACGAAGCGTTGAAGGTAGTCGCCAAGCAAGGGGAGCAGTGGCATCAGTTCGTGCCTCACGGCGGTTGGCCGGTGCTGCCCAGCAAGCTCGACGAGATCATCTCCACCCAAGAGGCGCTGGTCAGCAATATGACCGCGCTGGATACCGTGCTTTCCACCACACCCGCTGGTGGCAATCTGGAAACCGCCGATTTCGAGAAGGTGGAAGCACGCCTGAAAGCACTGCTGGATGATCGCAAGGCACTGGACACCTTGCCGGAGCGTTGCCTGCTGGAGCAGGAATTCGCCTCTGCCGGACTGAACGAACTGGTCGCCGATCTCAACGCTCGCCGAGTGAGCGTGGAGCAGGTGCGCGGCGAAGTGCAGCTGGCCTGGTGGACCACCGTGTTTGAGGACATTGTGCGTTCGTCCGCCATCATCTCCAACCAGGATGGTGCCGCGCTGCAGGCCGCATCCGACCGCTTTGCGCAGGTCGATGTGGAGCACGTGCGCTCCATCGGACCGATGGTGTCGCAGGAATCCATGCGCCGCCTGTGCGACATGCTGTTCTCCCGCACTCAGGAAGCCAACCAGATGCACACCGTGCTGGCAGGGCGCGCCAGTGTGTCGCTGAGCAGGATTCGCCGTGATCATCCGGAGATTCTGGCCGCGGCCAAGCCGATTCTGGTGGCCGCGCCGGGTACGCTCGCCGCACTCACCGAGCCGGGTGTGCTGGCTGATGTGGCGATTCTCGATGCGTGCGCGCACATTCCCGCTATCGAGTTGCTGTCCATCATCGGCCGCGTGCAGCAGGTGGTGGTGATCGCCCACTGCGCGACGGTAACCAGCGAAAGCGTCAAGCAGCTGATCGACACGTTGCCTCATATCGAGGTGGATGCTGCCCCGTCTCGCCGTGCGCCGCGCCTGTCCGCATTCCTTGAATCCGAGGGATATGGTCCTGTTCGCTATGATGTGGCCACCGAGCCGGCTGCCGGTGAGGTGCGATTCCACCGTGTGGAAGCGAGCGGTGTGCCGGTTATGTCTTCTGGTCTGGTGGAATCCAGCCAGCCGGAGATTGATGAAGTGGTGCGTCTGATTACGCAACGTGCCGCCGGTTTTGCCGTGGTTCCTTCCAGCTATCGACTTGTGGTCGTGATGTTGACCGACGCATTCCGCACACGCTTGGGTGCCGAATTGAAGTCGTTGGCAGGCAAATCCAAGGCGATGGGCCGATTCCTGCGCCATGTGCGGTTGGTTTCCTTGCGTGACGTGGCCGGAGGTCGTGCCACTGACGTGATTCTGTCGATGTGCTATGCGAAAACCACGCACGGACGTCTGCTTCAGCAGTTCGGTCCGCTCGAAAGCACAGGCGGTCGCGGACTGTTGCTGGATGCCCTGGCATTGGCGGACCACAGCTTGGATATTGTGTCGGCCTTTGGTTCCGAAGATTTGGATGAAGAACGACTGCACCAATCCGGTCCTCGGTTCCTGAAGACCATGTTGACGTGGGCCGAACAGCTTGACGACCGTCCGGTGCTTCCGTTGCGTGATGCGGCAGGCGGCAACGTGCTGTTCGACGATATCGCCGACAGGTTGCGCGCGCGAGGACTGAACGCTGCTGTTGATTATGGATTCGACAAGGGCGTGAAGATTCCGCTCGTGGTGGGATTGAAGGACAAGCCGTTTGCCTTGGCCGTGCAGACCGATGACGCGAACTTTATGTCCGTGCAATCCACGCGTAGGCGTCATCGTTTGTCGGCACAGGATCTCATTTCCTTGGGCTGGAATGTGATGACCGTCTGGAGTGTCGCCGCCTTCGTGAACCCCGATAAGGAAGTCGACCGTATCGTCAGCCGTATCGGTGAGATCTATCGCGAGGTTGAATAACCATGGCGGAATACTCGGCTACACGGCGCACACCGCGCAAGCACAAGCGCGTGGTGATGAAGGGCACTGAGCAGTTTGACGCTGACGGTGTCAAACTCGAGCCCGGAGACATGCAGACCGACCAACAACGGCAATCCGACGACGACAAACGCATCCTCGGCGAACTGCCGCCGCATTGGGCCGTTTTTAACGAGCGCGAGTAGGAGTTGGGGCGCACTCTGTGCGCCCCAACACTGTGTTTTCCGCAGCCGACAGGCTGCGGAAAACACAGTATCGGCCGAAGGCCGATTCCGCTTCCTACCGCACAACGGCCATAATCGCTCCGGCCTGTTGCAGCTCCATAACCTTGGCCGCGGCCTCCGGCGGCATTGCGAACGACACCAGTCGGTCGTTGCCTCCCAATGCGCCAGTCGCATCCGGTTTGCCGACATTCATCACCGTGGCGTTCTCGGCCAGCGTGCAATCAGCACCTTCGCAACCGACGGCGGAAACCAGTCTCACCTGATCGCCGGCCAATACATCGTCGACGCTACTGGCCAAGCGGACTTCAATCACCGTAGTGCCGGTCGGTGCTACGGGCGCATCTCTGGCCATATGCGTGGAAATGGGATCGGCTGCTTCGATATCGATTTGCGCCACCTTGCCCACCACATCCTCAATATTGCCTGTCCAAGACGGGCCTGCCGCAGATACCGGCATATCAGCCAACTGAACGTCGGCGGCCAGAATAATGTCACCCCGTCGAATCGAGCGGGCGGCCACCACCATCGGCTCGGTCTCCACCACGGCCAATACGGCTTCAAGCCCAAACAACACTGCGAGTCCCACGCACAACGCAGCAGTGAGTCGGCGCAAGGCATCCGCCATGCGCCGTCGCCGCAATGAGCCGCGCGCAGGCGGCTTAATAAACGAAAAGGTCACCATGCAACCATGGTGACCTGAAGTTTTTCGTAAGCGCAAGCCAAATCGACCTATGTGGTTCTAGCTTGCCAAGTTATCCACAACGCTTCAAACCCGTGCAACAGACAGTGCCCGTAGTGCCAATATCCGCGGCATACCGCCGTCGACACCGTCGTTTACAGAGGAAAAGCGGGTGTACAGACCTTACTTGCCGGATTTGTCGGTGCGGTAGAAGCCGTGACCCTTGAACTCAATCGGCACGGCGGAATACACCTTGCGCACCTGCTCCTGCGAGCACTTGGGGCACACGGTAATCGGGTCGTCATTGAACGACTGCTGTTCGGTGAAGTCATAGCCGCAGTTCTTGCAACGGTAATGATAGGTAGGCAACGGATTCCTCCAACAAAGTCATATTTCTCGCGGATGGCCCAAACGCCATGCCACGCAACCGTTCATATCCTAGTCGCCGCCCTGACACATTGGCGTTACGGTCTTACTAGCCAGCTTGCTGTTGCCACTCTGGTTCCATCGGCCAGTGTGCGTGGCTGGTTGGTAAGTCTGGCTTGCGCCGAGTATCTTGGCCGGCCGGCCAGCTCAACAGGCCCGATTCGCCAAGCCGCCGGTATCCCTCCGGCGTCAGCACTCCGTCGGCCGGCACATCATGTGGTTCGGCCGGCAAATCAATGTCCAACACCTCCCACGGCCAGCACACCGCAATCAGGGGACATGCGGGCTTGCGGCGAGCCAAGGCCCGGTCATACCAGCCGGCTCCACGCCCCAGACGATTGCCCTGCGGGTCCACTGCCAAAGCCGGAGCGATGACCAGATCGGCCTTCTCCAACGCTTCGGGCGGTAGAACTGCGCCAGTTGGCTCATCGGGTCTGTGATGGACGGTGCTGGGAGAGCTGCAGCTACCGGCATTGTTCGCGCCACCCACTGCATCCATCGAGCGCAATGATTCCAATGAATCCAGCACACTCCAGCCAATTTCCAACCCAGACCCCAACCTTGGCACCAACACGTGGCAGCCATGAGCCCGCAGCCATCGCAACAGTGGCCGGGTTTCGATTTCCGAACCCATCGACACATATGCCGCCACTGTGGGACCATCCTGAATCATGTGTGCCGGGAACCGTCGCACCAGCAATTCACCGGCCGCTCCGCGTTCTTCCGCTGGAACGCGCTTGCGCCGAGACAGTATATGGTGGCGCAGCGTCGCTTTATCCGTCTTCTCTGTTTTCTCTGTGCCGCTGTAGTCGCTGCCGATATTCATGCCACTGCCCACTTCGCTCATACCGCACAATCTAGTGTTTCCATCGTAAAACGAAAGTGGCCACGGTAGCGGCGCAAGACCTTCATATGGCTACAATAAAGGCCGTGTCAGTTTTCCAGTCGATTAAAGAGGCGTTCAAGCTGGACCACCAGATCCGCCCGCCACGTCTCACCCATCCCGGTTTTCCGATAGTCCTGCGCCCCCTGACCATGGATGATGAGGACGGCTGGAACGAAGTGCGCTGGCGCAACAACGACTGGCTGGCACCTTGGGAATCCGGTGACCCGATGCATGGCGGCTCCATCACATTCAATCAATGGGTGCAGCGGCAGCGCCGTAACGAGCAGCATGGCGTCGGCGTGATCTTCGCCATCGAATACCAGATGCGTATCGTCGGCCAGATTTCGTTGGGAGCCATCGTGTATGGTGCCATGCGTACCGGCGTGGTTGGTTATTGGGTCGATCAACGGTGCGCCGGCCGCGGATTCGCGCCAATGGCACTGGCCATGCTTGCCGATTGGGCGCTCGGAGACCCATTCGGGCCCGCGTTGCATCGGCTGGAAATCGCCATTCTGCCGGATAATGCGCGTTCTTTGGCTGTGGTGCGTAAGGTCGGAGCCCATCATGAGGGACTGCGCGAGCGGTATATGTATGTCAATGGCCAGTGGCGTGACCACGTAACGTTTGCGCTGTTGGCTGAAGATATGGGGCAAGGGTTCGCCGCTAGACTCGCCGCCGCCGGTTCCAGATAAGCGTCGACCGGAAGAATTCCGCTCCGACACGCCCGGACGGAAAGCCCCAGTTCGTCGGCACGTCTCCTATCCTTGACTCTATGGGTTATGAGTCACTGAGCACTGTCGTCGTGCTGGTGATTGTGGCGATTATTATCGTTGTATGGCTGCCCGTACGTACGGCCAACGGCATGAAACGTGTGGACGAGCACCGGCAGGATCGTTATTCGCCTTCCCTGCATATCGTTGATGCAGAGAACGGCAGACGATTCGGAGACATCAAGCCGCATAAGGCGAAAGGGGCAGCAATGCCAGCATCAACACCGTCAGCGAGGCTGACACCTGAGCACATCGCCCATGTGCGGGAACTGCGCCGCGCGGCCATCCGCCGCCGGCAGATTCTCGCCGTATGCCTGCTTGCCATAACCGTGTTGGTGTTTGCCGTATCGTTCCCCCTGCATTTCAGCCCGCTGCTTGCTCTTATTCCGTTCGTGCTGTTACTGCTGGTGCTGGTGCTGGGAGCCAATGCCTCACGCCAGGCCCGGCAATGGGAGCGCAAGGTGGTCCGCTACGAGCGGACCCATAGCGGTACGGGCTGGTCCAAGAAACCGTCTGCCGAGTCCAAGGACAGCAAGCGCGTGAACAAGGCCGAACCGGTTGCGGCCGTAACTGCGCCTGCCAAGGAGCTTTCCGAGCATGTTGAGGATGCTGCCACCGAGGTCATGGAACAGCGGCAGATTCGCCGCGCGTTACGCGATGCCGAGATTGAGCAGGCCAAGGCCAAGGCCTCACGCCAGTCCGCCGCCGCATATCAGGCCGCGGCGGAGCACGCCAAACAGTCTGAGAAGTCTGATACTGCACAGTCCGCCGCCGATAAGCCTGCCGCCGAACCGTCTGCTATGGTCGATGAATCCGCTGACCGTAAGTCCGCTGCCGAAACCAGTGAATCTTCCGCCACACCTGATGCCTCCGTTCGCACAGACAAGTCGATTGAGTCGGACAAGTCCGTCGCCCCTCGAGTTGAACCATCGCTTACGGTGCGTGACGAGCGCGATGAGCGCGACGATGCCGCTGCCGCTGCCGATGCCACGTCGGAACTGGTCAGCGTACGCCCTGCCCGAGCACTGGACGTCTTCGATATGTCCACCTCGCAGGATCTCATCTCCTTCACTTTGGGTGGGGAACATAACGCCGACAACGCTCCGGAAAGCTTGGAGATCAAGTCGACCCGTCAGGTGTCCAAGGCGGAACCTGTCGAACCCGCAGTGGCGGAAAAGTTGATTGACGAGGCCCGAGCCGTCAAGGCCGCGGACGACGCCAAGGCTGTCAGCGCCGGAAACGCTGTAGACACTGAGTCGGAGCAGCGCGATGATGCCGATACGAACGCCGCTACGGACGCCGATGACGAGGCTGCAAACGCCGCCCAGCGAGCCGCATTCCACGAATCCGAGGAGCGTGCCGACGTCGAAGCGCCAGCGGCGACCACCGATTCGTTGGGCGCAGGCTTGGACTCCATTCTTGCCCGCCGCGGCAACTGAGCGTTGCGATTCGCCGATTTTCTCTCACAGCGTTAGCACTCGAGTTGGCAGAGTGCTAATAATCGCGCTACGATGTGTCCTAGCGCAAAGGGACAACGCAAGTGATCGTCAGCCTCTTGAGGCGTTCTGGCGCGGCATTATCGAACTACAAGTAGATACGAGGTGACCCACAGTGTCGATTAAGCTCACACCGTTGGAAGACAAGATCATCGTCAAGCAGGCCGAGGCCCAGACCCAGACCGCTTCCGGTCTGTATATTCCGGACAACGCCAAGGAGAAGCCGCAGCAGGGTGAAGTCCTGGCCGTTGGCCCGGGCCGTCGTGACGACAAGGGCGAGCGCATCTCGATGGATGTCAAGGTCGGCGACAAGGTGCTGTACTCCAAGTACGGCGGCACCGAAGTCCACTACGAGGGTGAGGACTACCTCATCGTCGGCGCGCGCGACATTCTCGCCATCCTCGGCTGATTAGTCGCCTAGCGAACTTCAACAACCCCGACTGTTCCCACGGACAGTCGGGGTTTTCTCTTGCCAGGCGGAAAGGGGCTCCCCTCAGAGAGGGGAGCCGAAAACCGCTCCCGCCAAACGCCCAGCCATGCCTGCTATGCATAAAGGTGCATGCGCGCAACGTAGTTGAGTTCGGCGTTGCACCGCATCTACACTGGGTAACGGATTGGGGTCCCTATGGAAGAGGCTCAGTCGGCGACTTGGTCGAGCGGCTTAAGACATTTTGCACAAGACGGCAGTAGGTCGACGGTATGTTGTTTTTTCCGTGTCGCAGGTTCGTGGTGTCGTCGCGCTGTGCCAATGGTTGTCTCTCTACCGACGCTGAGTGCCGTGGCCTGAGGCCAGCGTCGGCAGTGGGCCACGAAATGGCGATGTGCCGATGCTGAGCCGCGTTGGTGTCGTTATCGGGCCAGTTTTTGGACCATTGCCAACGGCAAATCGGCGTTCTGTGTCGGCGACGGTCCAAAAACTGGCGGTCTGCCGACGATAAGTGCCGTCATCGTCGGCAGACCACCAGGTATTGTCCTTGTGCCGACGTAAAAGCCCTGCCATCGTCGTCACCGAGCCATCTTGTGACTCACTGACGGCGGCAGCAGGGCGGAAGAGGCCGAAATCATGCGCGCGGTGCGGTCTCACACCTCGAATCCGGCCTCCGCCAGCGCGTGATCGATGTCGCGAATCAAATCGTCCGTATCCTCCAGACCCACGGCCAGACGGAAGAAGCCGCGGTGGAACTCAGGCGGGTACAGGTACTGGCGCTCGTCATCCTCACCGAGGAACACGATCAGCGATTGGTCATGGCCGAGCGAGACGGCAGACGTAATCACATTGAGCTTGGAAACGAATCGGTTGTGCCCGTCGTGGTCGGTGTCGAGGCCGAACGACAGCACGCCGCCGAACCCGGAGTCCGGGCGGGCCAGCTGGCTGGCCGCCACCTCGTGGTGCAGGTGCGATTCCAGACCGGGGTACGCCACGAAACGCACCACATCCAGCGATTCGAGATGCTTGGCAATCGCCAAGGCCGAGGCGTCGTAGGGCAGCGCGTAGGTGTTCGCCAGCGTGATGGGGCGACGGATCGCGCCGGTTTCGGCGTCGACCCCGTTGCCGAGGTGAATGGCCAGCGTGCCGAATCCGAGCGGCTGGTCGTCGAATGATTGTCCGTGATGTACAAGATTAGAAGCCATGCGCCCAGCATGCCGGCATGCGCTGTGCCGCCGCAAGCAGGCGACGCCACTCGAAAACCGCGCCATTGCAAGGTTCTGGAACACCATATAAGAAAAATGATTGGTAGAAGTGCGGGGTGCAGCCTTGGTCGGGGCTGTTTGCAGGGCCGAAGCGGACCCTGAAACCACGTTGTGAGACACGCCGATAAAACCGCAGAATTCCGCGGTAAAACAAGGTTCACGTAGAGGTCGATTTGCGTACTTGGAAAATATGTGATTATATAGCCAAGTTGCCTGTTGAGGTCAAACACCGCGGCGGGAAACAGACTGGCGGATTTCCCAAGCGGTCAAAGGGAGCTGACTGTAAATCAGCCGCTTCGTGCTTCAGTGGTTCGAATCCACTATCCGCCACGCCCCGATAGCTCAGTGGTAGAGCACTTCCTTGGTAAGGAAGAGGTCGTGAGTCCAATTCTCACTCGGGGCTCTCTGGCGGGGTAGCTCAGCTGGCTAGAGCGTACGACTCATAATCGTAAGGTCAAGAGTTCGAGCCTCTTCCTCGCTACAAATCGCGCCCGCTAACCGGTGGGCGCGCACTATACCTAAGAACACAGAGGTGAATGACAATGGCTAAGAGCGCCGACATCCGTCCGGGCATCACGCTGGCCTGCACCGAGTGCAAGGAGCGTAACTACATTACGACTAAGAACCGTCGTAATACGCCCGACCGTCTTGAGCTCAAGAAGTTCTGCCCGCGCTGCGGCAAGCAGACCGTGCACCGCGAGACTCGTTGATCGCAAGCATCACAGCTTTACAAAACCCGGCCCATTCGGCCGGGTTTTTGCGTATTGACTCCAGAGCCGAGTAGTAGGGTGCGGAATCAGTATCCGCATCGCGTGAGAAACGGCAGAAATCCCGCGTCTGAACGAACCCCTCGCGGGCGTTCTGCCGTTTCGGGCCGCCAAAACGGCAGAAATCCCGCGCCACCTTCGTTCAGACGCGGGCGTTCTGCCGTTTCAGCCGATGATTGCCTCGATATCGCACCTGCGCCACTAAGATAGTAAGCCATGACAAGCTTTGCAGACATCACCACCATGGGCGTGGGCGGCCCCATCGCCCATTTCATCGAGCCGACCACGCGCGTGGGACTCATCGAAGCCGTGGAGGAAGCCGATTCCAAAGGCCTGCCCTTGGTCGTCGTCGGTGGCGGCTCCAACCTGCTTGTTTCCGATAAGCCTTTTGACGGCGTGGTGGTTCGAGACGCCCGACGCCTCATCACTGTGCCGGACGAGGCTGCACCGGTAGAGGGCGAGGATCGCACCGTGCATGTCAATGCCGAGGCCGGTGCCAATTGGGATGATTTCGTGGCCTTCACCGTAGAGCTCGGGCTCGAGGGCGTCGAGGGACTGTCCGGCATTCCCGGCACAGTCGGCGCTTCCGTGGTGCAGAACATCGGTGCCTACGGGCAGGAAGTCGCCACTTCGGTCGAATCGGTGGAAGTCTGGGATCGAGACACCAAAACAACGCGCGACCTCACACCCGCCGATCTTCGATTCGGCTATCGATACTCCGCACTGAAGACCAGCATGTACGCCGGCCCCGGCCGGCCGGCCGGCCGATTCTTCCCGACGCCACGTTACGTGGTGCTTTCCGTCACCTTTGCCCTGACCCACTCGGCCGAAGGCACGGTAGGTTACGGACAGCTTGCCAAAGCGCTTGGCGTCGAAGTGGGCGACCGTATGGCCACCGCCGACATCCGCAAAGCCGTGCTCGCAGTACGTGCCGCCAAGGGCATGCTCGAGGACCCTACTCGCTACGCCTTGCCTGACATGGCCACCGCCAAGCGCGAGGCCAATATCCTGACCGATCTGGAGCGTCTGGCCTCCCTCAATGAGGCCGCCGGCATTCCCGTTGGCGATGACGGTCTGCCTGCTCCCGACTACAATCGCCACAGCTGCGGCTCGTTCTTTATGAATCCGATTCTGACCGCCGACCAAGCGGCGGCCCTGCCCGAAGATGCGCCGAAGTTCGACGCGACTCTGCCTGACGGCACTCCCGGCACCAAGACGTCCGCCGCCTGGCTCATCGACCATGCCGGCTGCCATAAGGGATATAAGGTCGATGCGGACGCGCCGGCCAGTCTATCCACGCAGCACACGCTGGCCTTGACCAATCGTGGGGGAGCGAGCGCGGCCGATATCGCAGCTTTGGCGCGTGCGGTTCAGCAGGCAGTCAAGAGCGCGTTCGGAGTGGACTTGGTGCCCGAACCGGTCTGCGTCGGTGTGCTGTAATCGCGCTATTGATTGATGGAGTGGGTTATTAATCCCATATATTGCGGACTCTGAGTCTTATTAATAGACAAGACACGCGGGCTCTTCTATACTCGATTGTCGGTATTGTGCGCATTCGGTGCGCAAACAACAGAGAAAAAGAAGAGCACTATGCAACTGTTCCGTACAAAATCCGTCGAACAGACCATTGCCGAAACCGGTGAAGAGGGCCGCAAGCTCAAGCGCAACCTGACTTGGTGGGATCTGTCAATCATGGGTGTGGCCGTAGCCGTGGGCGCCGGCATCTTCTCGGTGGGCGCGCAGGCCGCCGCCTTCCACGCCGGCCCGGCCGTGATCATCAGCTTCCTGATCGCCGGCATCGTGTGCGGCGCAGCCGTGATGTGCTACGCCGAATTCGCTTCGATGATTCCGGTGGCCGGCTCCGCCTACACCTTCACCTACACCACGGTCGGCGAGATCATGGCCTGGATCATCGGCTGGGATCTGATCCTGGAAATGCTGATGGCCGGCTCCGTGATTTCCAAATATTGGGGCGTATACCTCAACGATTTCATGCGCCTGATGGGCTGGAACGCCAACACCAACCTGACGTTCGGCTCCTTCCACATCGATATCGCCCCGATTATCATCGTGGCGTTCTTTACCACGCTGCTCGTATTCGGCACCAAGATCGGCGCCCGCGTGGACGGTGCTATGACCGTGCTCAAGATCGCCATCGTGTTCTTTGTGGTGATCGTCGGCTTCTTCTACGTCAAGGCCTCCAACTTCACCCCGTTCATTCCGCCGAGCCAGCCGGCCTCCACCGTGGAAGGCTCCTCCGCCGTCACCGGCGTGATGACCCAGCCGTTGTGGCAGTTCGCCACCGGCATGACCCCATCCGTGTACGGCGTTCCTGGCATCCTCTCGGGCGCGGCGCTCGTGTTCTTCGCGTTCATCGGATTCGACGTGGTGGCCACCGCCTCTGAGGAGACCAAGAACCCGCACAAGAACGTGCCGCTCGGCATCGGCGTGGGCATGCTGCTCATCATTGTCATGTACATGCTCGTGGCCGTGGTGACCACCGGCATGGTCTCCTATGCCGATCTCGCCAAGCAAGACAGCCCCTCGCTGGCCACCGCCTTCGAACTGGTGGGCGCCGACTGGGCCGCCAAGATCATCAGCTTCGGCATCGTGCTGGGCCTGGCCACCGTGGTTATGGTGCTGTTGCTCGGCCTGACCCGTATCGTCTTCGCCATGAGCCGCGATGGTCTGCTGCCGCGCGGCCTGTCCAAGACCGGCAAGCATGGCACCCCGGCCGCTCTGCAGATCGTCGTCGGCGCGGTGGTGGCGCTCGTGGCCGCCTTCTTCGACATCGGCGTGCTCTCCGACATGGTCAACATCGGCACCCTGTCCGCCTTCACGCTGGTGGCCATCTCCATCCCGATTATGCGCAAGAAGCGCCCCGACCTGCCGCGCGCCTTCAAGATGCCCGGCAGCCCGTGGATTCCGATCCTCATCGCCGTGGCCAACTTCTGGTTGATGCTCAACCTGTCCGTGCTCACCTGGATTCGTTTCGTGGTGTGGCTCGTGGTCGGCTTCGCCATCTACTTCGGCTACGGCTACTGGCATGCGCGCCTCGGCAAGGGCGACCTGACCGAAACGCTGTCCGCCGAAACCGATAAGGCCGTTAACGGCTGAGAGCGAGGAGCGTCCCAACAGGCGCGTACCCTTGTATCAGTATTTGTTAAGGAGGATTCCATGCCATATGTAATCGCTCAGCCTTGCGTGGATGTCAAGGACAAGGCTTGCGTGGACGAGTGCCCCGTCGACTGCATTTACGAGGGTTCCCGCTCGCTGTACATCAACCCCAACGAGTGCGTCGACTGCGGTGCATGCGAACCGGTGTGCCCCACCGAGGCCATCTTCTATGAGGATGATCTGCCGGACGAGTGGGCTTGGTACAAGGATGCCGCTGTCAACTTCTTCGCTGAAGTCGGCGATTTGGGCGGCGCTTCCGCCAATGGTCCAATCGGCAAAGACCCGGAACAGGTCGCCGCGCTGCCGCCGCAGAACCAGTAAGCTGATTTGCGGATAAGCGCTGCACACAGCGCATAGTTCGGATTGAACCCTCGGTCTATCACGGCCGAGGGTTCGTCGTATCTTAGGAACATACCGTCCAAGAAAGGGGTTCTCATGGGCTTCCACGCATATTCGTCGCCATACGACTGGTCTCGTATCGCCGGCTTCAAAGCCACCGCCAAAACCGTGCCGGGTGGCATGATCGACCTGTCCGTAGGCTCGCCTGTGGACCCGGTGCCGAGCAGTGTCCAGCAGGCGCTGGTTGCCGGCGCAGACGCCCCCAACGCCCATGGATACCCGGTCACCGCCGGCACCGCCGACCTTAAGGCCGCTATCGATACATGGTTCCGCGAACTGCGCGGGGTGGATCTGAAATCCATCAACGCTGCCGCCGTACCCACCGTGGGTTCCAAGGAGGCCGTGGCGCTGATGGCCAGCCTGCTGCACCTTGGCGAAGGCGATGTGGTCGTCCAACCGGCTGTCTCCTACCCGACTTACGAAATCGGTACCCAACTTGCCGGCGCCACCGTGGTCAAAGTCGATGATGTGACCGACGTCGATTCCTGGGTGAATATTCCGAACGTCAAGGCCATCTGGATCAACTCGCCGTGTAATCCCTCCGGCGAGGTCATCTCCGCTGACTGGCTGACCGACATCGTGGCTGCTGCCCGTCGCATCGGTGCCGTGGTGCTCTCCGACGAATGCTATGCGTTAATGGACTGGCGTTCGGTGCGCCGCAATACAGCCGCGTCCTCTGCGCCTGCCGCGTCTGCATCTGCTGCGTCTGTGCCTGCCGCACCGGTGGCCGAATCCAACGAGCCCGCCTCCGATACCGCATTCAGTCTCTCCGCCACGCCATGTGCCCTGAATCCACATGTGTGTGAAGGTTCGGCAGCTGGCATCCTGGTGCTCTACTCGCTGTCCAAGCAGTCCAACATGGCCGGCTACCGTACGGCTCTAATTGCCGGCGATTACCGGCTGGTCAAGGAAATGGCCGAATACCGCAAGCAGATCGGCCAGATTATCCCTGGCCCAGTGCAGGCCGCCATGGCCGCAGGCCTGAAGGACACAGCCGCTGTGCACGAGCAATGGAGGCGTTACCGTCGCCGCCTATCCGCGCTGGTTGACGCACTGAAGGCATATGGCTATTCGGCACAAATGCCCTCCGGCGCGCTGTACGTATGGGTCAAGGCCAAGTCCGGCGACTGCTGGGCCGATATGGCCGAGCTCGCCAAGATCGGCATCATCCCCAGCCCCGGCGAATTCTACGGCGCTCCCGCCTACCTGCGTTTCTCCGCCACCGCCACCGACGAGGCCATCCGTTCCGCCTGCGAACGTCTCACGGCGTAATGAGATCGTAAGTGGCGTTGAGCCGTTCACGCCCCAAACTGGGCGGCCTTGTTGCCGAATTTGCGGCGCACAGCGTCCAGTGCGGCCTCGGCATCATGCAAACGCGCCTGTGAGGTCTGGCCGCGGGCATTGTCGGCCTCTTCGAGCATGTCATCCAGTGAAGGCTGCACGGCCGTAGCCGCCGCCTTACTGAGCGAAGACGTGCTCATACCGGCCAAGCGAATAGTTTTGGGCAGGGGAGTGGCAGACTCCGCCGAGGCCGGTAGCCCCAGCATGACTTTCAGCTGCCGCACGCATTCCGGGTACAGCACGCCGGCCGTATCGGTCGGCCGCTCCATCGTAAAAGACCGGGTCTGATAGCTCAGGTCGGCGAACCGCAACTTCACCGTCAGCGTGCGCGCCACCAGCCCCTTGCGCCGCAGCGTGCTGGTTACTTCGTCGCAGGCCGAACGCAGTAGCCCACACACCACGCGCATATCGCGTGTATCCTCGGCCAAGGTTTCCTCGGACCCAATGGATTTCTCCTCGCGTACCGTGGTAATTTCGCGGGAATCCAACCCGTGCGAGGCCGCCCATAATCCACGTGCCGCAGCCGGGGAGCCAGTGGCACGAGTCAATGCAGCCTCATCCAGCTGAGCCAATTCAGCCACCGAATGCACGCCCCAAGCATTAAGCCGCTTCTCCAAAGACGGCCCGATTCCCGGAATACCACGCAATGGCATCATCTGCACGAATTCGGCCGAGCGGGCCGCGGGAATCAGCAGCATGCCGTCCGGCTTGGCATTGGTCGAGGCCATTTTGGACACCAGTTTGTTACAGGCGATACCCACTGAACACGTCACGTGGAAGCGCTCGGCCACCTGAGCGCGAATCCACGCGCCGATCGCGCTCGGCCGCCCCCACTCCAGCAGTGCGGCGGACACATCCATATAGCCCTCGTCCACCGAAACCTGCTCGAACCGGTCGGTGACGGTCAAAAACACCTCATGCATGATTCGGTGCGACATCATGCGGTAATACGCCATATCCACTGGCAGAAAAATGCCGTTCGGGCACAACCGATGGGCGCGCGCGGCCGGCATCGCCGAATTGATGCCGTATTTCCGGGCTTCGTAGCTCGCGGCGGACACCACCGCGCGCGGCCCGGTGCCGATGATTACCGGCTTGCCTTTGAGCCCGGGGTTGCGCGCCACCTCCAATGAGGCATAGAAGGCATCCATGTCGATATGCAGTACGGTGCATCCGGTCTCGTCGTGGCCCCAATCGCGTTTGGCGGCCTCAAGTCTCGGTGCGGTGCTCATGCCACCATTGTAGGAATGCCGAACGAGGTCATGCTCACTATGTGGCGCGCATGATGCGGCGCTCATTGTCATAATGCCGAATATCGCCGGAATTCCAAGGGTTTACGCACTGTGCGGCTGTTTCGCATGGTGGGTGCGATTCCACGGAATCGTCCACATTGCGTCACTGTCCGTAACGCCTTCCAAGTCAATGCGCGCTGTCCCGGCTCTCCGAGTAGCGTAAACCTCATGAAGAAGGCAGTGGTCGGTATCCTCAACCGTGTTCCCGTGGTTCTTATCGTGATTGGTGAGGCACTGGTGATTTATTTGGCTACGGCCGTCGCCAAACTTGCGTTCACCCAGCTCGATCCGCTGTACTCGGTGTGGTATCGCGTGGGATTCATGGCGGTGCTGTTGCTGCTGTGGCGCAGGCCCTGGAACAAGGCGAAGCGAGCGCAACTGTTTCACCGCGACGCCCGCAGCTGGGGGCTGGTCGTACTGCTCGGCTGCTCGCTGGTGCTGATGAATACCCTGTTTTATGTGGCCATCAGCAATATGGATATGGGCATTGCCGTGTCTATCGAATTTTTGGGACCGCTTTCGGTGGCGGTGATTACCGGCAAAAGCTGGCGCGAGCGGGTCGGTATCGGTATCGCGGCGGTCGGTGTGGTGCTGTTAGCTGGCATATCATTGGCCAATCCGTCCGGCAATGGCACGTTTTTGTATGGTCTGATTGCGATTTTGATCGGCGGGTCGATGTGGGGCATGTATATCATCACCGGCCGGCGCGTGGCGGCTGGCGGCAATTCGCTGGATAATCTGTGCATCGCCGTGACCATCGGCTGGCTGGTCCAGTCCCTGTTCCTTGGCGTGCCGGCTGTGGCTCATGTGGTTCACCCCAAGGCCGATGCCACGTGGGCGCTTGAGCCCGGCGGCTCGCTGAAGCTGCTGGCTCTGCTGTTTGTGATTTCCCTGATGGCCTCGTTCATTCCCTATGTGGTGGAGCAGATCACGCTGCGACGCACCACATCCGGCGCATTTTCGGTAATGCAATCCATCAATCCCGCCATGGCGGTGGCCGTGGGACTGGCGTTCGGCGAGATTCCCAGCGTTGGTGAAATCGTCGGTGTGGCGTTGGTGATTTGCGCGGTTATCGTTACGTTCTCCGGCGACGCCGCACCCGCGGACGTTCAATAATGTGTCGTTCGGCACGCCGTATCCGCAGGACGTGGTACAGTAATTTGCTGTTGCGCATTATTGCGTAACGTGGAGTCATGCCTGAGTGGCCGATAGGGGCACCCTGCTAAGGTGTTAGTCGTGTAAACGGCTCGAGGGTTCGAATCCCTCTGACTCCGCCGATTAAGGTTCCGGGTGAAAGCTCGGAACTTTTTTGTTTTCCGGAAACTCCGGGTTAAGTAACTCCTGAAATAACCGAGGACGGGCGGTCTCCGCTTGCGGTAAGCGGAGTCGGAGGTACGCCATTGTCCGTCCGCCTCCAAACCGCCATTTTAGTGGGCGAACGAGTGCGGCACGTCGGGAAAAGTCCGAGCGACGAAAGAAAAATGTTCACTAAGTGAGACTTTTGCGTGGTGTTCGTGAATGGTGATTGAAGATTAACCGGTTAATATATTGCTTGTCCAATCGCTTGCTCATCGCCTCCCTCCCCGCAGTACTTGACCGAGATGGGCGGTACCCTAGAGAGAGAAGAAGAGTTCCGAAGGGCGGGCAAAGATGAGCCATATCGCTGGGCAGGGGCAACATCGCTCCAACTCGACACGAACCAACCGTGCGGCGCTGATTATCGTGTTCGTGATCGTGCTCGCCGTTGCGCTGGGCATCGGCGCATGGTTCGCAACCCATCGCACGGACGGCAATGGCCCCGCACACGCCGGAGTGTCGGACGTCGCGTTGAATAAAGCGAAGAACACGCCCAAACCGGTGACCGAACATCACGGCAATTCACCGGATTGCCCGGATACGGACTGCATCGCCATGCTGGTCAACGGCGATTTGTTGTTCCATGAGGGATTGTGGAGCCATTTCCAAGGCCCGAACCCCAACGCCACGGATGGCACCGCCTTCAACTTCGACCCGCTGTTCGCGCCGATGAAGCAGTACATTCAGGCTTCGGACATCGCCGTGTGCGAATTCGAAACCCCGATCGCCCAGCGCGGCGGCCCATATGCCGCGTACCCGATCTTCAACATTCCGCCGGAAGTGGCGGATGCCGCCCGCAACGTGGGATACAACGCCTGCACACACGCCACCAACCATTCCTGGGATCAGGGGGCGGATGGCATCGCCCGTCTGTGGGGCACGCTTGAGGCCAATGGCATCGCCCAGACCGGCTCGTACAAAACCGAAGCCGACTCCACCAAACCGTTGGTCATCGATTCCCCGACCGGCGGCGGCAAGCTGGGTCTGGTCACCGGCACGGTCTCCCTCAACGGCATGACCGCCGACGAGGACTGGCAGGTGGATCGTCTGCGCGAAGACGGCGACCCGAATCACGACAGCGACATCCAGCGCGCGGTAGACAAGGCCAACAAGGCCCGCGAGCAAGGTGCCGATGTGGTGGCCATCGCCATGCACTCGGTGCAGGAATACCTTGATTACGCCGATTCCTGGCAGATTTCGGAAGCCCATGAGCTTGCCGACACTGGTGCCTTCGACGTTATTTACGGTGCCGGTTGCCATTGTGCGCAGCCCATCGAGAACTATAACGGCACGTGGATTATCTACGGTCTGGGCAACGCCGTCACCGAGTCGGCGAACACGCCGGAAACCTTGGTCAACAATCAGGGTGTGACCGCACGCATCCAGTTCGCCGGCAAGAAGGGCGTCAAGGGGTCGTGGCGCGTCAACCGCATCGATTGGGTGCCCACCGCCAACGTGCATCAAGGCAACTACCAATGGTGCCCGATATCCAGCGACCATCCCATAGGCACATGTTGGGACGAAGCCTACGACGCTCAGATACGCCAACGCATCTGGGATGTCATCTATTCGATGGGCGCGGACCAGAACGTCGTCAAGGAATGGAACATCACGCAGGAGCAGGCGGCAAAGCAATAGTTGCTCGGCTTGGTCTCAAGGAGGGGAAGCCGCAAGGTGACGCTTTTCCCGCCGGCCTCCTAATGTGGAGCCCATGACCGAGATTTACGAAACCCAAAGCGAACGCACCGATCTGCCCCTCGTCGTGATGCCGTCCGTGCTTGACTCGATGATCGAGCCCATCAAGGCCCAGTTCCCCGCGCTCCACGACGTTGCCCGCGTGCGTATGTTCGAGGAATTCACGTCCGACGAGGCGACCATAGCCGAGCGTCTGAAGGATGCCGACGCCCTGCTGGTGGGCGGCTACCACATTTCGGACGATCTGCTGCGCACCATCAGCGGGCAGGGGCACGTCAAGTGCATCGTGTTCTGCGGTACCGGCGTCGCCAGCTACCTCAATCTCGATAAGGCGCGCGAGCTGAAGATCCGCGTCTGCAACGCCGAACATTATGGCGATCACGCCGTGGCCGAGCACACCTTCGCCCTTCTGTTCGAGCTCATCCGCCGCGTTGGCCAACTCGATAAGGACGTCAAGGCCGGCAACTGGGCGTGGGCCAGCGGCGATGGACTGCAACTCGCCGGCCGTCGCATGGGCATCATCGGACTGGGCGGCATCGGCTCCACCGTGGCCGGCATCGCCCGCGCCCTCGGCATGGAGGTCGCCGCATGGAATTCGCATGTGCCGCCCGAGCATTTCGAACGCTCCGGTGCCACTCCGGTCGACGATCTCAACAAGCTCATCGAAACCAGCGACGTCATCTCCGTCCATCTGCCGCTGAACAACGCCACGCGCGGCATCGTCACCGCCGAGAACCTTGCGCATGTGAAGCCCGGCACCCTGTTCATCAACACCGCCCGCTCCGAAGTCATCGAATCCGGTGCGCTGCTTGCCCGACTGCAAAAGGGCGATGTTCCCGCCGCACTCGACGTGTTCGACCATGAGCCGCTGACCGCCGACGACGCCATCTGCCATGTGCCCGGCATCGTCCTGACCCCGCACGTCGGCTGGCGTGCCGACGGCGCGTTCAAGGAGCTCACCCGCCAGATGATCGCCTGCCTGACCGCCTACTTCGCCGGCGAAGACTATAACGTCGTCGTCTCCGAACGCTGATAGCCCTGCCTAGCCTCGCGCTCAATCGAACACCCAGCCAGTCGACCACCGGAACACGCTCATGCAGACGATTCTCAACACGCCCGACGATCCTGCCCACGATTCGCTCGTCGAAAAAAAGTCCGAATTTATCGGCGACGCCGCCCATGTCGATACGCTCGACGAGGCGCTCGCGTTCGTGGCTGCGATCCGTGAGCAGCATCCGAAAGCCCGACACGTGGCGTATGCCGCCGTGTGCGGAGGCGCGGATGGGCGACTGTCCGAACGCATGAGCGATGACGGCGAGCCGTCCGGTACCGCCGGCAAGCCGATTCTCGACGTACTCAAGCAGTCGGGCACCACCGATTGCGTGGTTGCCGTCACCAGATATTTCGGTGGTATTCTGCTGGGCTCCGGTGGGCTGGTCCGCGCGTACTCATCCGCCGCATCATTGGCGATGAAAGCCGCCCGCGCCGCCCGCATCATGACCGCCAAGCGATACCGGGTTCGCCTCGAATACCCGCAGTTGGCCCGATTCCAGCAGATCCTGGCGCAGCTTGGTGGCAGTCAGGAGGATGAATCGTATGCGGTGAACGTCGAGTTGACCGCGGTGGTGCCGCAGGATGATTGCGCGCGATTCGAGGAGCGTGTGCGGGAAGCGTTCAATGCCGCTGTGGTGCCGGCTCCGATTGACATGGTCAACATTCCGGTTCCGCTCGCGTGACGCCTGTATGACTAAGCTGGGCATCATGACCGACGAGAACACCACCAGCCAGCAGACCCAGCCCACCGAGGCCGCAACCGAGGCCGCGGCCGAGACTGCAACCGACACGGACGCCCAGCAGCAGGACCAAGGCGCGCAGTCCGCAGCCGAGTCCGCCGCTGCGGTGGATTTCGAACCGCTGACCGCTACATACGAGCGTCTGCGCCATTCCACCGACCCGGCCGAACTGTCCGAATTCGCCCGTCGGCCGTTGCCTGACCGTGCCGATCAGGCGGCGTTCTCCCGCGCCACCGCACTTTTGGAGGCTGTGGCCGGCAACCCGCACACCCCGGTGGCCGATCGTGTGTTCCTCGCCGACACCATGCCGTTCCCGAACGTATTGGTCAAACTCTCCGAAGACCCCGAACCGTCCGTGCGTCAAGCCGTGGCCGCCAACGGGGACGACAAGAATTGGCTGGTCGGCCGTCTGACCAAGGACCCGGTGCCTGCGGTCCGGGATACGGCGTTGAAAAACAAGCGCACCAGCTGGAAGATGCGGCTTGAGGGTGCGCAGGACCCCACTGCGGATGCGGAGACATTGGATTTCTTGGGCGTACTTGGCACCGAATCCGAAGAGGGAGCACCGGCGGTGCTTTCTTCGATGGTCCGCCGTGCCGTGGCACTGAACCCCAATACGTCCGAAGCGATGCTTGCCAAATTGGCCAACGACCCCTCGGCCGAGGTGCGGCACGCCGTGGAAAGCCGCCGCTAAGCACACTATTGCTGTGTTTTGCCGCGCAAATTTGGCCGGCAATCACCCCCTGTCCACCATTGTGAGCGCTCACATCTCACTATGTGAGGGTAAAAAGTACATAATTTGGCGGAATCATGGCATTTTTCTTACGGTGTGGCGCAATCAAACGGCGTTAGACTGGGGCTATGAGTGAGATTACCGAGAGTGAAGAGCGTCTGGCCCGTCCGTTGATTCGACTGGCCAAGTTGGTCGGTGTCGGCACGAGTTATTTGGGCATGAGCCATGACTACCACGAGATAGACGATGACGTCCTGATCGAGGTGCTGGCAGCGCTGGGCATCGACGCCTCCAGCGAGAGCGCCCAACTCATCGCCATCCGACGCATTCTGAACGAGCGTTACGCCCGATTGGTGGCACCCACCGTGCTGCATATCGCCGGTAGCGAGGACCGGGTGCTGGTGAACACCGGTATTCTGGACGTGCCTTCGGCGAGCATCACGCTGGAGAATGGCGAGCCATATCAAGGCACCATTGAAGTTGGTCCTGGAGATGGATCCCAGGCCTACGACTTGGATGGTACGTTCATTTCGAATGCGGCTGTGGTCATTCCCGCCGATCTGCCGATTGGTTACCATACGCTGCACGTCAAGGTCGCCGACCGTGTGCAAGACGCCACTTTGATCAGTGCACCTGATCGCGTCGATCTGCTTGACCCGATGAAGGGCGGCAGTCTGTGGGGCTGGATGGCCCAGCTGTACTCGATTCGCTCCTCCAACTCCTGGGGCGTGGGCGATTACGAGGATCTGAAGACCATGCTGGTGGACGCCAAGCAGAAGACCGGTGCCGACTTCGTGCTCATTAATCCGGTGCATGCCGCCGAGCCGGTGTCCCCGCTCACCCCGTCGCCGTATCTGCCGGTAAGCCGTCGCCTGATCAACTTCACGTACATCCGTCCTGAGGCGATCGCCGAATATGCCACGCTCAGCGAGGGCGACAAGAATGCCGTCGACGGACTGCATGCCGACACCGAACCGCTGAACGGTGATTCCCAGCTCATCGACCGTGACGCCATGTGGCGCAGCAAGATGCACGCCCTGTGGATTATCTTTAAGGCCGGCCGTACCGCCGAACGCCAAAGCGTATTCGACCAATTCAAGGCGGACTGTGGTTCCGACTTGGAGGCGTATGCCACGTGGTGCCTGTGCTACGACAAGTGGGGGGCGCCCAACGGCGAGGAGAGCAACTGGGAGCGCAAGTTCAATCGCAACTCCCCGGAAATCGCCAATCTGCGCAAGCAGTACCCGGACACTTTGGACTTCTACCGCTGGCTGGAATGGATTGCCGCCGAGCAGCTGTCCTCCGCCCAACAGGCAGCCAAGGACGCCGGCATGCATATCGGCATCATGTCCGATATGGCCGTCGGCGTGCACCCCTCCGGCGCTGACGTGTGGTGGAATCCCGAGCGCTTCGCCAAGGGGGCCACGGTCGGCGCACCGCCGGACATGTTCAACCAGCAAGGCCAGAACTGGAGCCAGCCGCCGCTGAGCCCGATCAATCTGGAGACCACCGGCTACGAGGCCTACCGCAATATGGTGCATGGCATGTTCGCCCGTGCCGGTGCGGTGCGCATCGATCACATCCTTGGTCTGTTCCGCCTGTGGTGGATTCCCGAGAACCGTTCGGCTATGGATGGCGCTTACGTGTACTACGACTCAGACATCATGCTGGGCGTTCTGGCCATCGAGGCCTCTCGCGCCGGCGGCGTGGTCGTAGGTGAGGACCTCGGCGTGGTGCCGGACCATGTGGCCGATTCCCTGTCGAGCCACGGTATTCTCGGTTGCGCCGTTGAATGGTTCGAGCAGTGCGACGGCGTGTTCCGCGCCCCCTCCCAGTGGCGTCCGTATGCATTGGCCTCCGTGAATACGCATGATTTGCCGCCGGCCGCCGGTTACCTGGAATACGAGCACGTCAAGATTCGTGAGCGTCTGGGCTTGCTGACCGGCCCGGCCGAGGAATTCGAAGCCTCCGCCAAGGCCGAGCAGGATGCGATGCTGGCCATGCTGGTCGAGCAGGGTTATCTTGATGCCGACTTTGCCGAACATCGTGAGGATCACGAGGCGGATATCGTCGACGCGCTGTACCACGCACTGAAGGGTTCGCCGTGCAAGCTGCTCGCCGCCTCGATCACCGACGCGGTGGGGGAGAAGCGTGCGCAGAACCAGCCGGGCACCAACAACGAATACCCGAACTGGCGCATCCCACTGGCCGACGCCAAGGGCAACGTGGTACCGCTCGAAACCCTCTTCGACACCCCCGGTGCCCAACGCTTCGCCCAAATCTTCACTTCCTGACCCGCTTTACCTCCCTCTGACGAGCCGAGTCGTTAAGCGGACAGTCCAGTGGACTGTCCGTAGACGAGGCCTGAAAGAAGCGATAGCTGAGAGAAGGCAGGGAATTGCCTCACCGTAGGTGAGTCGGTTAGCCGAAGTGGGTGGGAGAGAAACCATAAATAGGGGAAGAGAAGCCATAAACCCAATGGAGTGTCCCCAGTTGCCCTATGTCAAGCCCGGCGATATACTAGTGGATTGTTGTGTTTCCCTAAGGGGTCCTTCAAAGCGCTATCCCACTCGCCATCGAGGACTTTCAGGGAGCCCACGGATAATGAGGTTCGACGCCTCTTGGATGCGGCCCTGACCAAGCCACACCAAGCAGCTGAGACCCGGAACACAATATAGAAAAGGTAATCCAGTGAAAACTTTCACTCCGAAGCCAGCTGATCTGACTCATGACTGGTACGTCATCGACGCCACCGACGTGGTGCTCGGCCGTCTCGCCACCCAGGCTGCAATCCTGCTGCGCGGCAAGAACAAGCCGACCTACGCTCCGCACGCCGATTCCGGCAACCACGTGATCATCATCAATGCCGACAAGATTGCTCTGACTGGCAACAAGATGGGCAAGGAACTCTACTCGCACTCCGGCCGTCCTGGTGGTCTGCGTCGTGACTCCTACGCCGAGCTGCTCGAGAAGAACCCCGAGCGCATCATCAAGAACGCTGTCAAGGGCATGCTGCCGAAGAATCGTCTGGCCAAGGTGCAGCTCGACCGCCTGCGTATCTTCCGTGGCGCCGAGCACCCGCACACCCCGCAGAAGCCCCAGGTCTTCGAGATCGCCCAGGTCTCGCAGCAGGCCAAGTGAAACCTGAGAGGAGATAAGAATCATGGCTGAAAACACCAACGACTCCCAGGTTGTCGAGACCGAAGAGGAGCTCACCAACTACACCACCGAGACCAACGCTGGCGCTGGCACCGGCACCTCCGCGATTGAGCCGGGCTACGGCACCGGTCGCCGCAAGGAGGCTGTCGCCCGTGTCCGTCTGGTTCCGGGTGACGGCAAGTGGACCATCAACGGCCGCACTCTGGAGGAGTACTTCCCCTCCAAGCTGCTGCAGCGTGAGGTCAACTCCCCGATCGTTCTGCTCAAGCTCGAAGGCAAGTTCGACGCTATCGTCCTCGTTGACGGCGGCGGCACCACCGGCCAGGCCGGCGCCATCCGCCTCGGCGTTGCCCGCGCTCTGAACGCCATCGATCGTGATGCCAACCGCGCCGCCCTGAAGAAGGCTGGCTTCCTGACCCGCGACGCTCGCGTCGTGGAGCGCAAGAAGGCTGGTCTGCACAAGGCACGTCGCGCCCCGCAGTTCTCCAAGCGTTAATTTCGCTTGTCCTGTACCGAGCATACAAAGGCTCTCCGCGGAATTCCGCGGAGAGCCTTTGTGTTTGTGTCGCGCTGTCTTGAGTGTGACTCACACCTGCTTCATCAGCGTGATGCTCAGCGCCGGCATGGTCCAGACATTGTCGTCGACGGGAGTGTCCGGTGTATCATCCACAGGGGCATCGGGCATATCAGCTGATACCTCATCCCGAGGCGCGGACGAGGTGCCGTTTGCGGCGTGATCTGTTACTGGCATCGCGAATTTGATGGTATCCGCTTCATTCTCAGTCGAGGATTCCGTACGCTGCATGGCCACTTCTTCGACCATCTTGAGTACTGTCTCGCTGGCGTCCGGTACATGCTGCGTCCAGACGGTGGTGTCACCGTTCAAATCGCATTCCTCGACCTGAGTGCCATGCCCGGCTCGGCGGCCGTTGATTTCGGCCGAGCACCATTTAGGCGTCCAGTGGGTGTCTGGCGGCAGGCGGAATGTGCGGTCGTCAGCGGTGCCGTTGACCACAATGCACACGTCCACCTCACTGTTGGACAGCAATCGCATGGTGAAGCTACGTACGCCCAGATCGAACCAGTCACGCTCCATCGGCGTGGTACCGTCGGGCAGGAACCACTGCACGCGGCTTGAGGGCTTGAGTAGGCCGATCTGGGTCAGTCGGGTGAAGAAATCCTCGTGGTGATACAGGTCCAGTGATTTACGCAGCGCCACCAGTCGAGACACGGTTTCCAAGCGGCGCATTTCGCGCGTCTTGTTGGTGGAATACATCCAATCCCACTTCAGCCACGTGATGTCGTTGTCTTGGCAGTAGGCGTTGTTGTTGCCGTCCTGCGTGTTGCGGAATTCGTCGCCGGCGAGCATCATCGGCGTACCCAGCGAGAGCAGCAGCATGCCGATCATGTTCATGGCCGCCTGTTCGCGTGCCGCAATGACGTCTGGATCATCGGTGACGCCTTCGACGCCGAAATTGGCGGAATGGTTCACCGACGAGCCATCATTATTGTTTTCGCCGTTGGCTTCATTGTGCTTGGAGCGGTATCTGGTGAGGTCCGTCAGCGTGAAACCGTCGTGGCAGGACACGAAATTGATGGAGGCCGGAGCGCCACGCCCTGGTTCGGTGGCGAACAGATCGGCCGAGCCGCAGAGTCGCGTGGACATCTCCTGCAAACTGATACGCCCGAAATCGGAGCCGCCGTCCACATCCTCAAGCCAGAAGGTGCGGGCCGTATCGCGGAAGCGGTCATTCCATTCGGCGAACGGCACGGAGAATTGGCCGGTGCGCCAGCCGAGGTTGCCCAGATCCCACGGCTCCATAATGAGCTTCAGGTTGCCCAGCAGCAGATCGGAACGCAGGGCGTAGAGGAACGGGTGATGATGGGTGAATTCGCCTTCCAGGCGGGCCAGCGTGACGCCAAGGTCGAAGCGGAAACCGTCTATGCCGATACGCTTGGCCCAGTATCGTAATGAGTCGATGGCAAAGGTGACCACATGCGTGTTGGTGAAGTCCAGCGTATTGCCGCAACCGGTGGTGTCTTCGAGTCGGCCGGTATTGGATTTTTGATGGCGATAGTAGGCCAGGTCGTCGAGGCCGCGCCAGCAGACCGTCGGGCCTTCGACGCCGCCTTCGCATGTGTGGTTGTAGACCACGTCCATGATGACTTCGAAGCCGGCCTCGTGCAGTGCGCGCACCATGTCTATGACTTCTTGGCGCACGGCGGCCGCGCCCTTCTCCTGGGCGGCTTTAGTGGCGTAGGAGGGTTCGGGGGCGAAGTAGCTGAGGGTGGAGTAGCCCCAGTAGTTCTTGCGGCCGTGTTCTTGCAGGAAGAGCTCGTCCTGCTTGGCCATAATCGGCAGCAGTTCGATGGATGTGATGCCTAGACCCTGCAGATAGGCGAGCGTGGTGGGGTGTGCGAGTCCGGCGTACGTGCCGCGCAATGATTCGGGCAGCCACGGTGCGTTGGCGGTGAAGCCTTTGACGTGCATCTCATAGATGACGGTTTTGCGCCACGGCACATGCGGGTGCTGCGGGTCGCCCTCATGCTTATGGGTATCGCGATCGTCGATGGCCACGGACACCGGCATATGGCCGAGCGAGTCTACGGTGCTCATGGCACCGTATGCCGAACCGGTTACCTTGCGGTCCACGACATCGCATTCATAGGAGAAGGCGGCGGGGGTGAGCTCCATGGAGCCGTCGATGCCCTTGCCATACGGGTCAAGCAGGAATTTGTATGGATTGAAGCGCACGCCGTGTTTCGGGTCCCATGCGCCGTCCACGCGGTAGCCATAACGCATGCCGTCCCATGCTTTGGGCAGGTGCACGTACCACAGGCCGTAGTTCGGCCCGGTCATGCGGAACAAGGTCTCGCGCAGATACAAATGTTCGATAATGCGTGTGCATACCGGGAACTCATGAATCTGCTGGATAAAGGAGATATTCGGGTCCTCGAACAGGCGGATGGCGTCTTGGAAGAAAGCGCTGGGCTCATCAATGGGCTCCAGTACGCATAGCCAAACCTGATCGGCAGTTTCGGAACGAACAACGACGTCAGCCCCACCGTCGTCAGTGAAGTACAGCCCTGGGCGAGTGGCGTAACGATGCAACGGTGGGTTTTTCATACCTCCATTGTAGACGTGTTGTCACTTTTGGTGGAAGCCCTTGATTTCCTGCCGCGTTCCGCAGCACCGCAGATGCCGTCGAGATAATTCTCGGCGAACCGCAACGCGGCACCGATGATGTTCTGATCTTCGGCGCAGTAGCTCTTGCTCAGATTGAAATGGTCGGTGCCGAACGGGCTGCGTGCGATGACGCGCGTCTTCAGATCCTCGATGTCGCTGTCTTCAAGATGCTGGGCTGCTTCACCGCCGACAATCACGTCGCCCGCGATGATGGATCGCGCGTTGACGATGGCCTGCGCCACGTAATCCAGCCACTCATCCATGCGCTCGCGATGATGCCGTTCGCCCTGCTCAAGCACGCTGAAGAAGCCGGGAATGCTTTCGTAATCCTCGGGCAAGGTCTCCGGCGAGCAGTAGGTGTCCATGCAACCGCGCTGGCCGCAGTAGCATTCGCGGCCGCCCGGCACCAGCGTCATGTGTTCGATGGCGCCGTTGCACTGGTTCGGGCCTTGATACAGTTTGCCCCCCGCGATCACCGCGCCGCCCGGGCGTCGCTCCAGATAGACGCACACCGCATCGGTGAGCGTGGAGTCGAACCAGAGTTCGGCCATGGCTGAGGCATCGGAATCGTGGATCATCATGCACGGGTAATGGACCGATTGGCTGATGGTTTCGAGCGTGAGCCCAGTGTTGCCCATAATGGTGCCGAAGATGATGGTGGTGGCGTCGGGGGAGAGGATGCCTTGGATGGCGAACGAGACGCCGAGCACCTTGCTGTGCTTCTTTTCGACGTCGGCGGCGAAGTTGTTGATGATGCCGCCGATACGCTGGTAGTAAACGTTGGTGTTGCGGTAAGGCAGGGCATCGTTGCGTTTTTCGATGACGTTGCCGTACAGGTTAATCGCGCACAGGCGCAGTTCGTTGGACCGCATCACTACCCCGATGGCAGTGCGATGATCGGGATTGAACTCATAATTTTGCGCCTTGCGCCCGCCGGTGGAATCCTGCAGTTCGCCTTTGCGGATGAGTCCGTCATCTTCTAGTGCGTGCAGATTTTGGGTGATGGTGGGCAGGCTGAGGCCGAGTTCGCGTTCCAGTTCCTGCTTGGTGACATGGCTATGGCCATACAGATACTGGGCCATGGCACTGCGGTTGTGCGCTTTCACTGCGGTCGATGGCATTGCCCTCATGTTTACCCCTTTGTGCGATGAGATATATGCAAGTTTACTTTATGAAAGTGGCTTTCATGTGCCTCGACGCGGAGGTTATGAGGCAACAATCGTATATTTGTAGGCGATTTTGGGTACTTTTTTAAACCAACTTTCTAGAAATGTGGAGAAAATGATTGCTTTTGGAAACTTACTTTAAAAAAGTTCTCGGATTGTGTTGTTTGCAGGCATGTGATTTTCGGTAAAAAGTGAACAAAAAGTACCAAATCGCCGGATAGAGTGAGGATTTGTTCGATATTTCGCACAACTCGTAACAAAAACTGTTCAATATCGCACGTGAAACGCCGTCGATTTTGTGCGTATGCATCGCGCCGGACCGTTCAGTATATTGTGCCTCAGGTCACATATGCAATGTGACAACGCATCACCGGTCATTTTCGGTTACTGAGGCGGTATCCCGCTGGTGCAACTGAGGTGACGAGGCGATGGCCCAGAACTTTGCCATATACCCCAAGAAGATCGAGGAGGACCCCAAGTGGCAGAAGCAAAGAAGAAGGTCGAAGCTACCAAGCCGACTCCAGAAGAGAAGCAGGCCGCAGCTGAGGCCGAAGTTGACGCGCTGGTTGCCCGCGCCAAGAAGGCTCTCGTCGAATTCGAGAACCTCGACCAGAAGCAAGTTGATCGTATCGTCGCCAAGGCCTCCATCGCCGCTCTGAACAAGCACCTCGTTCTCGCCAAGATGGCTGTCGACGAGACCGGCCGTGGTCTCGTGGAAGACAAGGCCACCAAGAACATCTTCGCCTGCGAGCACGTCACCAACTACTTGGCCGGCCAGAAGACCGTCGGCATCATCCGCGAAGACGATGTGATGGGCATCGATGAGGTCGCCGAGCCCGTCGGCGTGGTCGCCGGCGTCACCCCGGTCACCAACCCGACCTCCACCGCCATCTTCAAGTCCCTCATCGCCCTGAAGACCCGTTGCCCGATCGTCTTCGGCTTCCACCCCGGCGCGCAGAAGTGCTCCGTCGAGGCCGCCAAGATTGTGCGCGACGCCGCCATCGAAGCCGGTGCTCCCGAGAACTGTATCCAGTGGATCGAGCACCCGTCCATCCAGGCCACAGGCGCCCTGATGAAGCATCCGGGCGTGGCCACGATCCTCGCCACCGGTGGTCCGGGCATGGTCAAGGCCGCTTACTCCTCCGGCAAGCCCGCCCTCGGCGTGGGTGCCGGCAACGCCCCGGCCTACGTTGACACCGATGTGGACATCGTGCGCGCCGCCAACGATCTGGTGCTCTCCAAGCACTTCGATTACGGCATGATCTGCGCCACCGAGCAGGCCATCATCGCCCACAAGGACGTCTACGACCAGCTCATCAAGGAGCTCAAGGTCCGTAAGGCCTACTTCGTCAACGCCGAAGAGAAGGCCAAGCTGGAACAGTACATGTTCGGCTGCACTGCCGGTTCCGGCGTCAAGCCCGTGCTGAACTCCGCGGTGCCAGGCAAGTCCCCGCAGTTCATCGCCAAGGCTGCTGGCTTCGAGATTCCGTCCGACGCCACCATTCTGGCCGCCGAGTGCAAGGAAGTCTCCGACGACGAGCCTCTGACCCACGAGAAGCTCGCTCCGGTGCAGGCCGTGCTCAAGGCCGACAACAAGGAGCAGGCCTTCGAGATGTGCGAGAAGATGCTCAAGCTGGGTGCCGGCCACACCGCCGCCATCCACACCAACAACCAGGAGCTCGTGCGTGAGTACGGCGTCCGTATGCACGCCTGCCGCATCATCTGGAACCAGCCTTCCTCCCTTGGCGGCATCGGCGACATCTACAACGCCATCGCCCCGTCGCTGACCCTGGGCTGCGGCTCCTACGGCGGCAACTCGGTGTCCGGCAACGTGCAGGCCGTGAATCTCGTTAACATCAAGCGCATTGCTCGGAGGAACAACAACATGCAGTGGTTCAAGATCCCGGCCAAGACCTACTTCGAGCCGAACGCCATCAAGTACCTGCGCGACATGTACGGCATCGAGAAGGCCGTCATCGTGTGCGATAAGGTCATGGAGCAGCTCGGCATTGTTGACAAGATCATCGACCAGCTGCGCGCCCGCTCCAACCGTGTGACCTTCCGCATCATCGACTACGTCGAGCCGGAGCCCTCCGTCGAGACCGTCGAAAAGGGCGCTGAGATGATGCGCGAGGAGTTCGAGCCGGACACGATCATCGCGGTTGGCGGCGGCTCCCCGATGGATGCCTCCAAGATTATGTGGCTGCTCTACGAGCACCCGGAAATCGCCTTCTCCGACGTGCGCGAGAAGTTCTTCGATATCCGTAAGCGCGCCTTCAAGATCCCGCCGCTGGGCAAGAAGGCCAAGCTGGTGTGCATCCCGACCTCCTCCGGCACCGGTTCCGAGGTCACCCCGTTCGCCGTGATCACCGATCACAAGACCGGCTACAAGTACCCGATCACCGACTACGCGCTGACCCCGTCCGTGGCCATCGTGGACCCGGTGCTGGCTCGCACCCAGCCGCGCAAGCTGGCCTCCGACGCCGGCTTCGACGCCCTGACCCACTCGATGGAAGCCTACGTGTCCGTGTACGCGAACGACTTCACCGACGGCATGGCCCTGCACGCGGCCAAGCTCATCTGGGACAACCTGGCTGAGTCCGTCAATGGCGAGCCCGGCCTGGCCAAGACCAACGCTCAGGAGAAGATGCACAACGCCGCCACCATGGCCGGCATGGCATTCGGATCCGCCTTCCTCGGTATGTGCCACGCCATGGCGCACACCATCGGCGCCCTGTGCCACATCGCGCACGGCCGCACGAACTCGATTCTGCTGCCATATGTGATCCGCTACAACGGGCAGGTGCCGGAGGAGCCGACCTCCTGGCCGAAGTACAGCAAGTACATCGCGCCGGAGCGTTACCAGGAGCTCGCCTCGCTGCTCGGGGTCGACCCAGGCAAGACCCCGGCCGAGGGTGTCGAGAATCTGGCGAAGGCCGTCGAGGACTACCGCGACAATAAGCTCGGCATGAACAAGAGCTTCAAGGATTGCGGTGTGGATGAGGACTACTTCTGGAGCATCCTCGAGCAGATCGGCATGCGCGCCTATGAAGACCAGTGCGCGCCTGCGAATCCGCGCATCCCGCAGATCCAGGACATGATGGATATCGCCATCGCCGCCTACTACGGCGTCTCGCAGGCGGAGGGCCATGCGATGCGCGTTGAGCGCGAAGGCGTGGGCGCCACGGAGGAAGCCTCCGAGCGCGTCTGATCCGCCAATCCATTGCAATCTATATGCAATCCATTGCCAATGGGCCATCCGCCAGTCGGGTGGCCCATTCTGATGTCAGCAATCTGGGTTCTGTGCAATATGGAATCTGCAAATGGGAGGAAAAACCGCGCGCGCATGTTTTCTTCCCGCGAGCGAGAGCCCAGATGAGAAGAAAAAGGAATCCGTGGTTTTTCTTCTCGTTTGGCAGTTCCTAGCGGGAAGGAAATATAGAAGCAATGTTTTTCTTCCCGCGAGCTATGCCGTAACTGGGAAGAAAAACCATACGCGCATATTTTCTTCCAATCTGCGTTCCGCTCACCCAATGATTGCCACCCGATACCCATTGATGTCTGTCGATCCAAGAAAGTGGGTGGGTACGCCGGCGCTGTGCAGTTTCGCATGCAATCGCTCGCTGTGAATCACATCGTCGAACGTGAAGCGCACGGTTCTGTGCACGCCTGCCCTCTCGAGCGCCTTCTCCCGCTCTCGTTCGTCAGCCACGACGGCGTGCACGCTTCGACTGCCCGTCATCTGCGGATCAATATATTTCTGCGCGCCGTCCAGTTCCGCGACAATCACCGTTCCGTCGTCGCAAACCCAGTAATAATCGGCGCGGTATATGTGCCCTGTTTGCGGATCGGTGAGTGGTACTTGCTGTTGCGGCTTCCTGAAACCATATCGCGCGGTCATCACTGCGTGCGCATAGGCTTCACCGCCGTTCTCGCTGGCCGGATTGACATGTGGCAGCAGGGTGACCACTGCATCCGTGCCATTCGCAGCACATTCCCGGAGCAGCTCGCGCGTGGAGAGCCCCGTCTTGAAGCAGCCGTCCAACGCTGTGATCGCCGCGCACGGCTCCATCGTGAGCACACAGTCCGACGCGGTGCAGACAAGCGGCGTCACGGGAATACCGTCGATTATTTCGGCGCGCATATTCGGGTGGCGGATGCGTTGCAGACGCGGGCCGTCAGATTTCTGCGGACCCGCGGTGCAGGCGATGGTCACGCGGTGAGTCAATGCATGCCATGGAATTTGTAGATTCCGCACGCAGGCCGCTGTCTCTCCGTTGAACACCCAATCAGGATGGCTTTTCGCCAGCGCGCGTGCCAGATACACGATTTGCACGGGAGGAGGCAGCGTGCGCCAGAATTGCGCGTGTGCGTACATGCCCCGATATACGCGCACGAGTTCGCCGCCTGCGCATCGCCGCGCCAGCATCTTCGCCTGACGGGAATCGGATGCGCAGATGCAGCGTTGCTGCCGACGGGCCTCGCAATCGAGCTCGGTCATTCCCTGCTACTTCTCATAATCCGACGGTAAGCCGCGCGTGCATGCAGCGCCAGCCGGCAGCGGCATTGTGGTTTGTTGACGGCGTGAATTCGCTCTGGCATGTCTTGGGACACTCGCGTAGGCTAGGGCAGCATGATCTCCTCAATCTCTACGCGATCCGTGCGCGATTGGCGTTCGAATGAACCCGGCGCATGGGTGATCGTGCTCATGCCCGCGCTCAGCGCCTTCCTCGTCTCCGGTCCCACATGGAACTCCGTGTGGCTGCTCGTATTGTGGTGCCTGTGCTACTGCGTGCAGTTCAGTGCTGCACGATGGGCGAAATCGCATGGGCGCGCACGGTATCGCATGCCGATGCTCGTCTATGCCGCGCTGCTCGTCTGCGCCGGATTGCCGTTCGTGTTCAGATTCCCCGGCATGCTATGGTGGGCTCCGATCTACTGCGTGCTGTGCGCGGGGTCGCTAATTTGTGCATGGCGACGCCGTGAGCATTCGATTCCGGCGAATATCTGTGCAGTGCTCGCCTCCAGTACCATGGCGATTCCCGTCGCTTCGCTCGGCACGCATGGTGGGGACGCCCCCGCCCTTGCGCATCTTCTGCCGTTCGGCCAGAGCATATTGCCGCCGCTTGGCGTGGAGATCGCGGGCGCGTACGCGCTCACGCTGTTCGGCAGTGTGCTCTATGTGAAGACGATGATTCGCGAACAGGGGAATACCCGGTATCTCGCTGCCTCGTGGATCTGGCACATTCTCGTCATGGCCATCGGATTCCTATACAGTCCGATCTATGGCTGGTTGGGGGCGATTCTGCTCGCGCGCGCCGTCGTCATGCCGGTCGCGACGCGCAATATGAGGAAGACTGCGAAGATCGCGGGAATAGGCGAGTGCGTGACGAGCTTGGTCTCTTTCGTGATGATCACCTATGCCGCTACGGTGCTCATTCCGTGACGGGACTGTGAAGACGTCAGGGTGAATGCGACACGCCATCGCCGCCAGCGGAAGAAAAGACCACCCCCGGTGCTTAAATATAGAAGTTGCCTGATTAGGGCTCGCATAATTGGAATCAAAAAAGCGAGCGCGGCACAAAAGCCCGCACGGGTTTTTGCATGGCTGCGCACTGATGTAGGAAAAGTCGGCGGACGTTTGCCCAAAGACTTCACTCGCCGGTGCCCTGGAGCAGGTTAAGTCACATTGATACACGAATCGCTAGAAAGGGCGGAAGGCAATGGCGGGACAGAAAATCCGCATCAGGC
>ERZ857998.535-NODE-535-length-52598-cov-25.419618_pt1 | contig 52598 bp, 46 predicted proteins | sample MGYA00519954_ERZ857998 | MGnify/ENA primary metagenome ERZ857998 (study PRJEB31778, sample SAMEA3449424) | human gut metagenome | biome: human gut; feature: human-associated habitat; material: faeces | place: United Kingdom | collected 2010/2012 ...
TCCTTACAGTCAAACAGGAATAAATCAACATATTTTGCAATTTCAAGTATTTTGGATTTTTCCGCATAGCCGCAGGTCTCAATTGTGGTATGTATTCCGTTTTCTTTTGCTTTTTTCAAAAGCTCCAGCGAAAAGTCATATTGAGCCAGCGGCTCACCGCCCGATAAGGTCACGCCGCCGCCCGAATTTTCATAAAACGGCTTATCCTTAACAATTTCTTTTAAAACCTCATCTGTTGTATATTCCTTACCGCAAATTTTGCGCGCGTCTGCCGGGCAGTAAAGCTCGCATCTGCCGCAAAAATCACAGCTTTGCAAATGATTCGGGCATACTTCGCGGCATTTGCCGCAGCCGATACACTTACTCTTATAAAACATCATTTGTTTTTCAAATGACTGACTTTCCGGGTTGTGACACCATACGCAGGAAAGCGGGCAGCCCTTTAAAAACACCGTTGTCCGTATTCCCGGTCCGTCAACATAAGAATTGCGTTCAATATCAAAAATCATTGCAGAAAGCATTATACTACTCCTTTTGAATCGTCCTCCTGATAATATCATCCTGCAGCGGCTCATTAAGATTTACAAAATAATCCGAAAAGCCGGAAACTCGAACGCGCAGATTTTTATATTTTTCGGGTGCTTTTTTAGCGTTAAGCAGGTCTTTCCTTGAAACATATGTAAGCTGAAAATGAACGCCGCCGTTTTTAAAATACGTTTCAAGCAAATCAGCTGTTTTATTAAAATTGGTGTCATTTTTAATTAACTGCTCGTCAAGCATTATATTGGTGACGGTACTGCCGCAGCCTATGGCATTCGGGTCAACCCTTGCAATGGAATTAATCAGCGCTGTAAGTCCGTTTCGGTCCTTTCCTTCGCTCTGACCTAAACCGAATTTGAGCGCGTCACCTGTGTATCTTCCGTCCGGCGTTGCCGCCGTTTTCTCGCCGAACCACTGATGATGCGGGTTGTAACCTATTAAATCGCCTACAAGCCGGTGGTAACCGAATAAATTTGTTTTATCCTTGAAAAATTCATACAGACTTTGATAAAACCTTTGCGCTATGCTGTTGGAACGCTCGGTATCGTTTCCGAAAAAATCACCTTTCTTAATTATGAGCGTGCGCAGCTCCTCAAATCCGCTCCAGTTTGCCTGAACTGCCGCTGTAAGCTCTTGCATAGTAACGATTTTTTCATCATATACAAATTGCTTAACTATTATCAGTGAGTCAATTACATTTGCTATACCCACATATTGGGGCGAGGCTATTGTAATATCCCCGGAACCCTGGGTAGGGCTTTTGGCTTTTTCAATGCAGCCGTGGAAAAACGGCGCCGATAAATAGTTTATATCCCTTGCTTTTACGCTGTTATATTTATCATCGTATTCGCATGCGATTGTAAGATCGGAAAAAAGTTCTTTTGAAAATACCTTGTAGTATTCTTCAAACGATTTAAGAGGAATTATTTCATTGCTCTTTTTGTGGAAAAGCGTTTCGGTGGAACGCGCAATATTCACTACCGAATTACCGCCGGTAACAACTCCCGGAAACGCCGGCTCATTACAGCCCACAGTTGTATATCTGACTGCCTCTTTAAAAGGAAATTTGCAAATTTCGGTGTAACACTTTATCCTTTTTTCATCATTTTGGAAGGCAATTCTTTTGTTAGGGTCTTTGCGTTCGCAGTCAAGTGCAAATCTGAAAGCCTCTTTAGGCGTTTTGGCTGTCCATCGCAAGGTTACCTGCGGTATCCATGTGGGCAATTCAAGCAAGCTTTCAAGAATAAGCCCTGAAAGAGCGGTAAATCCGTCGCTTCCGTCGGGCAGATAACCGCCTATGCAAAAGTGCGATTCTCCGCCGCGCGTGAACCAAGCCGAGGTTATAGGCGTTGCCGCCTGGAGCATTAAAAACAGCTCCTGCAGGTACTCTTTTGCTTCATCACGGGTTAAGGTACCGTTTTTTAAGTCATTATCGTAAAACGGCTGCAAATATCTGTCAAGCGTTCCAAGGCTGTCAGGGTCTGCCGCAAAACAAATATAAATTGTTAAAACCGCCTCATAAAACGAGGATGGCGCCTTCTCAGGCACTCTTTTAAGTGTCTCGGATAAGGTAATAAGGTTTTGTTTATATTCGCCGTTTTCAGTGCTTTCTGCTGCTTCAGCGGCTTTTTCGGAGCATTTGTGCGCCCAATTTATAAGCGTTAAAACAACATTTCTGACCGCCCGCAAAAATTCTTTTTCTTTATTATCTGTATGTTCGGTAAGGGAGCTGTCAATTTCCTCTATTATCCCCGATAAGCCTTTTTTCAATACCTTCTCATAGTCTGCCGTTGCGTGCTGCCATTCAAATGTTGATAAATTGTAAATCGGCTTTAAGTAAAAGTCGTTTGCAACCAGATTGAAGTTTTTGTTTCCCATTCGTCTGAAAATATCGCCCACAACCGATTCGTCATAGTTGAAAAAGCCGGTCATTTTTGAGCATTCGTATAAAACAGGCTCTTGATTCATAATAAATTCGCATAGCCGCTTTGATTCCATTTGTTCCCGTGATAAAAATATATCTCTGCGGTCGAATTCGGTCTTCTTTGGCTGTGCATACATTTTTCCGCCGAGAGTCAGTTCTGTGAGTTTTTCAATTCTTTTATTCATAAAATACACCCTTTCAAGCATATTTTACCGAATATTGATTGAAAGTAAATTCATAAAAAAGCATTTTTATACTTTTCGGCATAAAATATTTTTTATCGGCTTGCTTTTTTTCACCGAATACCTTACAATATTAAGGTAGGGGGGAGAATATATGAATGCAAATTTTATAATTACAAAAATTGAAAACATAATATATGTTGATAAAAACCAATATCCCGAAAGGGTTTCGGCATTTTGCGGCAACCTGCCTAATTGCGAGCTTATATATCATATTTCAGGAAAAATGAGTATTTATTTTAACGGAAAAACTGAAATGTGCGATGATAATACGTTAAGATTTTTACCAAAGGGTGAAAATCGCGGATATACTGTAACAAGAGAGGAAAACGGCGATTGCATTGATATATTTTTCGACACCGATAAACCCATTTCCCCAGAAATGTTTACAATAAAATTAAATAACGGTACAGCAGCGGCGCCTATTTTCAAGAAAATTTTTTCATTGTGGGTTGCAAAATGCGACGGATATTATTTTGAATGTATCTCATTGCTTTACAAGGCCTTTGCAATGCTTCAAAAACAAACCTATCTGCCTGAAAAGCAATACAAAAAAATCAAGCCCGCCATAGATTACATAAATGAAAATTTTACAAACGGGAAATTATCGGTCGGCAAGCTTTCCGCAATTTGCGGAATAAGCGAATCCGCGCTTAAAAAACTTTTTATAAAAAAATTCGGAGTGCCTCCCGTAAGATATATAATACAGCTTAAAATAAACTATTCATGCGACCTGCTGCGCTCCGGGTCATATTCTGTTTCTCGGGTTTCCCAAATATGCGGTTACGGCAATGTGTATTTTTTCAGCCGACAGTTTAAAGAGAATATGGGAATTTCTCCGTCGGAATTCATTAAAAAATATAAATCCTTGAAATAGCGGTGGAAAATATTCGCATCATCGCCCGACGCTTTCCTTCCGATACCTGATTGTTTTGGTATCGGGAGTTTTTATATTTGCATATTTTCTGCCGAGCGACGAATGTTTTTTGTGCCGTTCGGGGGGATTTTTTTCAAAATAAGCGCCAAACGGTAACCTTTTTCCGCTTTTTTGATATACTGTTATTAAGAGCCGACGGAGAGCGGATATATCGGAGGGATGCGAAATGCGAAGACAAAGAGGCCGCGGCTGCAACAAGGGACTTATGGGTCTGACATTTGCCTGCGGGCTTCTCATAAGCTGCTTTTGCCCGCCGAAATTTCTTGTCGCGGTGCTTGCGATATGGGTTATTATTCTCGGCTTCTCCAGCGGACGGTGCTGATTATTTTCTCGGGAGGTCTTTTTTGTGAAGGTTGTTTTATTTAAGAGTCCTAAATTTTTAAGCGGAATTTTAAGAGTGCTTTTCGGAATCAAAAAGCAAAACGGTTAATACATAGCAGTTCACTTACTGTTTTGCCTGAATTTCAGCTTCGGTGTATCGAATTTTAACTTCGCACCGAAGCTTTTTTGTTTTTTTGCTGTAATTTATCGTGAAAAAGTAAAAAAACAGGCGATTTTCCGTCGATTGTCGATGTCGAATGGTGATAAATGCAGTCTTTTAATGTTATTTTTATGGAATTATGCACTATTTTTGTATTATCACTTGAAATTTATGTGAGAATGTGGTAATATGTGTAAAACAAGTTAATTTGGGAGGAACTTGAAAATGGGAAAGAAATTAAAAATTGTAATTGCGGAAGACGGCACAGAGCTTGGGAAAAGCTGCGAGAAGGCTCTTAAAAGCTACGGTATGGATGTGATCATGTGCGACAAGAGCGGTACGCAGCTGCTTGAAAAGATTAAATCGGAGAAGCCCGATGTAGTGCTTGCCGATATTTTTATGCAGAATCTCGATATTTTGGGCGTGCTTGATGCCATTCACAAAACGGACGCCGCAAGCAGGCCTATGGTAATGGCGATGTCGAGCTTTGATAATCCGCGCCTTGAAAAGGAAACGCTTGAAGCGGGAGCAAGCTATTATTTTTTAAAGCCGTTTGATATAAATACAATGGCGGAAAGGATAATCCGTCTTTCGGGCTGGCGGAACGAAATTTCGCCGGTTGTGGTAAAGGACAATGTGGTAACCGACCCCGAGCTTGAGCTTATGGTGACCGAAATCATTCATCAAATAGGAGTCCCGGCGCATATAAAGGGATACCATTATTTGCGGGAGGCAATAATTCTTTCGGTCAAAAACAGCGAGATAATAAATTCCGTAACCAAGCTTTTGTACCCGACGGTCGCAAAGCACCACGGGACAACCTCCTCCCGCGTGGAAAGGGCAATACGCCACGCAATAGAGGTGGCATGGGATAGGGGTGATATCGATGTTTTAAATTCATATTTCGGCTATACCATTCAGAATGACCGCGGCAAGCCGACCAACAGTGAGTTTATCGCCATGATAAGCGATAAGCTGCGGCTGAGGCTGAAGATAAGCTGAAATACATACGGCTATAGGTACGACGATAACGGCATCCGCACCGAAAAAACCGTGAACGGCGTCACCACGCATTACCTCACGGTTGACGGCAGAATCACCGGTCAGTATGACGGAACCGACACCCTTTATTTCCGTTACAACGCCGATAATTCACCTATCGGCTTCAGCTTAAACGGCGAGGAATATCTTTATTTAATGCCTGCTGAACAATTCAAAAGTACCTTAACCCGAGCATATTGGTGTAAACTTTTGAATTGTTCAGTAGCAAGGTTTTTGCGCAATTTTGCGAAAAAACCTTGCACTTTAAAAAGAATCACATTTTGATTCTTTTTAAAATCAGGCGACAATCAATGGATACTGACGGTCAAAACAAAGGTTTTGACCCATAAAATCGAGATTTTAACTCGATTTTATATAATTGTATTTGCTAATGCAATTATTCAGTAGACATTATTTAAAAAATATTCAGGGCGATGTTGAAGAAATAGTTGACAAAAACGGTAATTCTGTGGTAAAATATGCCTATAATGAGTGGGGAAAGCTGCTTTCCGTAACCGGCTCTATGGCAGCTGCCGTGGGTCGGATAAACCCGATAAGATACCGCGGGTATTATTACGACGGCGAAACAGGATATTACTATCTTCAGAGCCGCTACTATAACCCTGATATTTGTAGGTTTATTAATGCGGATGATACGAATTATATAGGTTCAAGCGGAATAGTTTCTAGTTTTAATTTATTTTTGTACTGTAATAATAATCCGGTAGTTTATTTTGACCCATATGGGAATGATGCGATATATGTGGTTGATTATAACCATAGTTCCGGCATCCCTGTCATAGGTCATTCTGTATTGTGTTTCCAAGATTATAGAGGCACTTGGTACTACACGGAATATACAGGAACTTCAAAAAAGAATGCCGCAGTGGCACTTGGAGTAATAAATTACAAAGTTGCAACAAGGCTATTTTCAAATATAAATAGTCATTATGTTGCATATTGTGGAACTAAAGTTATATATATAAAAGGTGATTATTCCGGATGCCTGAGCAAGGCACAGTATTATGCTAAAAAGAATTTTGGGAAGTATAATCTTATTACAAACAATTGCTTAACATATGTAAAAAAGATATTGACATATGGTAAGTATCCATATGGTTTGAAATTAATTTATAATTCAAAAACAATTATTTCACCAAACGCTTTTGGAAATGCTTTGATTACATATTATCATTTAAAAATTGCAAATTCGGTATTCAGATTTATAATGAATAAAAGTATTAAATATGTTAGAGTGTGGAGATTTTGATAAAAAAAATATTTATTGTATTCTTTGTTCTGCTATTTACAATCTTTGTTGCATTTTTTTCAATCGGGCTATATAAGGTGTATTATCTTGAAGGAAAATGGGATAGAAGCACAGATAATTTCACCAAGGGAAAAATGGTAAAGCTTGACCACGGAGCAGAAGCTTTGGATTTTTTTAGAAAATCTTCCTATGATTCAAATTATTCCGACTGCAAATTTTATTATTTGGATAACCGCATAAAGGACAGCTTTTTTCATAAATATTGTTCGTCATTTATTTTGGATTTGAAATATGAAACTGAAAGCTACAATGATATGAAAAACAGACTGACCGGTATTGGTGGTGAGGAAAAAGACGACATTCGCCCATATCAGCTTATATACAACGAATGTAAAACCGATGATTCAATTGTAGCTGTATTTGTAAACGATGAGGAGCAGGTAATCAGGCTCGTATTTTTATACGGCGATATTGTTGGGGAAACGGATTTTTCATCGCTTTTGCTGTGGAATACAGATTGCGGTTGGTGATAAATAAATCACATTGAAGTAATTGTGCTGATATATTTTGTGTTAAACAAATGTATCGCAATGCGGCTGCGGTACATTTGTTTATAGGCTTTAAGGGGATGTTGAAAATGAAAAAGGCAATATCTTTATTAATGCTGTGCGCGGTTTTGGTATGTTGCTGCGGCTGTAATTGGAATCCTTTCGTTAAGCAACCATTTCTTTATGACAATAGTGTTTGGAAATGTAAAGAACCTGAAATATCATATTTTGTTAAAACAAGATATGACGAAGAGCAAAAAACAGATATTTCCGATGATTATGCGGCAACTTTTATAGACGGAAAAAAAGTAGTAATGGATTTCGGATTTTTATATAACACTATAAAAGTATATGAGCTTTCAGACGAAGATTCAAAGGAATTTACAGGTAATACACTCTTCACCGGCACATGCAAATATTCAAAAACCAAATTCACAATAAAGATTGATACCGAAACGGATAACCTTTTCGACGGTCAATATGACGAACTGGTATTCGTTCGTCAGGAAGACGAACAGGCAGATTAATTTCGGCTAAACAAATGTACCGCAATGCGGCTGCGGTACATTTGTCTACCGTACTTTGAGGGGATGCCGAAGGTGAAGCGCAAGTACATATTGTTTATATCCGCTGCGGTCTTGGCGGCTGCAGCCGCACTTGTATTTACATATTGGTTTTTGACCTTGAATCGAAGCTTTTCCTTGCCGCGGGCTTTTCCCGAGCCAAATGCGGAATGGCTCTCGGCGAAACCGAATATAAGGGTCTTTTCGGATGAGGAAGGCAATTTGTCCGGTGAATTTTATATTGATGATGCCGTCTTGAATTTGAGATTTTACTTAAGAGACGATTCCGTATCGGTTTATCTTCCCGAATATGAAGATTACCTATTGTTCGGCAATTACTCAATTAAGAAAAACGGAGATATAATTATTAAGGATATTTCCTCAGACAGTGAATTTTGGGATTCCGATATGGCGGAAATAGCATTGAAAACGCTCAAAAAGTGATTTTTTAATATCACAGAGGTGCTGAAAATGAAAACAAAAAAGAAAATTTTGCTTTCGGCGGTGCCGATAATTGCGGTCGCGGCAGTGCTTTTATCGCTAATGCTTCTTCGCGGCGGCAGGCTGGCAGTCGGCTCCGAAGAGTCTGCGGAAGTCCGCTTTGCCGATTCGGTATATACCTTAAGCTCCGATGATACGGAAGAATTAAGGGGCATTTTTGCCGGCAAAGGGCTGTATCACGATAATCCGTCATGCGGCTTTGATGAAAACGCATCGGTTAAATTCGGCGACTCGCAAACCTTTTGCATTGCGAAGGATACCTGCCCGATAGTATATTGGAAGGAAAAGGACGAATATATAAAGCTCGGCGAAGACGAAAAAACGCAATTATACGATTTGTTGAAGCCTTTCGGCTTTTTGTTCCCGTGTGTTTAGTGTGAGTTGAAAGAGCGGTGATTGCTTTGCGTTTTGAGTGAATGTTAAAAATAAAAAAAGCGGATTGCCGCCGAACGGCAGCAATCCGCTTCGCAGGCAATATTAAACCGCCTTTAATTATTAATAATAGGTTCGCATTCGGAGCCGGAATTTATTTCTTTCTCTTTGAATTCTGATATTTCTCGTTGATAAAGCTGCGTATCTCTTCGACATCGGCTTTCGGAAGATTGCGAAGAACGGTCAGCAGATTTTCTTCGTTCTTGGTAGTCACAAACGCAGGACGCGCTGTGGGTATATAAACAGGCTCGTGCATTGCGGTCGGCGCTTTGTACGCGGCTTCCGCCGGTTCGGTCTCGGCTTGCAGATCCATCGGATCGCGGAGCAAAACCGCAGGGTTAACGCCGAATACCTCGGCAATCGCCATAAGCTTATCTACACTGATATTGCCCTTGCGCTCCATCTGCGAATAGGTGCTGCATTTCATTCCGAGGCGCTCAGCCGCTTCGGTCTGTGTGAGATTAGCCATTTTTCTGTATATCGCTACGCGTTGATTGATCGTGTAAGCCATTTTTTCATTTCCTTTCATTTTATACTTGACTTAGCCAAGATTAGTTGGTATAATCAATTGGTATGAGGCACGCTGAAGTGGCTCAGTTGGCAGAGCAGCTGATTCGTAATCAGCAGATCGTGGGTTCGAGTCCCATCTTCAGCTCCATTTTCGCAGCAATATTATTGCTGCGATTTTTTTGTGTGATTTATGCTATTATTATATATTTGCTGTCGAATAATGTCAAGCTATATTTTGTGAACAATCTGTGTATATTTTGATTTTTTTATGTTCCGGGCGGCAAAAATAGCGTTTTGATTACCGATTTTCTGTTTTTAGCGCCTGTTTCTCAAAAAAAGTTACCGGCAGGGCGGGCGGACGGCATAAAAAAGCCATGCTATTGCATATGCTCCTGTATTTTAACAAAGAATCATAATACGAACATAAGAGACGGGAAGCGGAGGTAAAACCGTAGAAAGAGGAATGCTTGCAGACTGAACAATTTAACAGTATCCGAAATATTTAAATTGTAAATGTGAACAAAGTTTTAAAAAAATTGCGTTTTTTGTTGACTTTGGGCGTATCGTGTGTTACGATTACAGTAATGAAAAGCTTAACAAAAGAATATTGATATTTGCCAATATAGGTTTGGATTAATGGCCCAAATGTTTCTACCGCACGCCTTGTAAGTTGCGACTATTGGTAAGGTCGGCTTTAGCTTTAATGCCGTCCTTAAAACCGTTTTGTATGTTTTATTGGCAAGCAGACTTTAATAGGTCTGTTTTTTATTTTTTATATAAGGAGCTCGCCCGATGAAAGCTTTAGAAGAAAAAATTCTAAAAGAGGGAAAGGTACTTCCCGGCAATATTTTGAAGGTGGGTTCTTTTTTAAATCATCAGATAGATGTTGATTTTATAATGGAGATGGGGCGCGAGGCCGCGCGGCTGTTTGAGGATGAGGGAATAACGAAAATTCTCACCATAGAAACCTCCGGAATAGCCATTGCGGTAGGCGCGGGCGCTGCGATGCATGTGCCGGTCGTATTTGCGAAGAAGCATAAATCAAGCAATGTTTCGGGTGAAGTTTTAAGCACGGTGGTTCATTCCTATACACACGGAACGGATTACACCGTGGTTGTTGAAAAGGATTACATAAAGCCGGACGATAAAATATTATTGGTAGACGATTTCCTTGCGAACGGCAAGGCGCTTTTGGGACTTATTGATATAGCCGAGCAGGCGGGTGCCGAGGTGGTTGGAGCCTGCTGCGCCATTGAAAAGGGCTTCCAAAAGGGCGGAGATTCGCTCCGTGCGGACGGAATAAGGGTCGAATCTCTCGCAATTATAGACAGCATGAGCGATGATTCAGTCACATTCCGCAGATAAATTCGGGATAATCGCGGTATTACCGCTTATCAAATAAATAATTTCTCGGAGGAAGAAGAATTATGAAGAAACTTACAGCTATGCTTCTCTGCCTCGCAATGCTTTTTGCTTTTGCAGGCTGCGGCAGCAAGGACACGGGCTCGGGCTCAAACGCAGGTACCGCCAAGAAGGGCGTCACAGAGGATGTGCTTCCGCGTCTTGACATTAAATCCGATGTTACCGTACCGGATGATTTCAAGATCGGTATGATTTGCCTTCACGACGAAAACTCAACCTATGACAACAACTTCATTCAGGCTCTTAAGTCCGTTCAGAAGGGTATGGGTCTTAAGGACGAGCAGGTTGTTATCGTTACCGGCATCGGCGAAGACAGCAAATGCTACGACGCCGCTGTTGACCTTGCCAAGAACAAGGGCTGCAAGGTTATATTCGCAGATTCCTTCGGTCATGAGTCCTTCATGAAGCAGGCTGCCAAGGAATTCCCGAATGTTCAGTTCTGCCACGCTACCGGCACATCCGGCAAAATTGCGGGCATCGCTAACTTCCACAATGCTTTTGCTTCCATTTACGAGGGCAGATATCTTGCGGGTATTGCTGCGGGAATGAAGCTGAACGAAATGATCAAAGCCGGCAAGATTAAGGCTGAAGAGGCTGTTATCGGCTATGTAGGCGCTTACACCTATGCTGAGGTTATCTCGGGCATGACCTCCTTTTTCCTCGGTGCACGCTCAGTTTGCGAATCGGCTACAATGAAGGTTCGCTACACCGGCTCCTGGTACGATCAGGGTAAGGAGCAGGAGGCTGCTACCGCTCTTATCGAAAAAGACAAGTGCGTGCTTATAAGCCAGCATGCCGACTCCCTCGGCGCTCCCACCGCTTGCGAGCTTGCGGGCGTTCCGAATGTTTCCTACAACGGCAGCACCTACTCTGCAGGCAAAAACACCTTTATAGTTTCATCCGCCATTAACTGGGCTCCCTACTTCCAGTACATCATTGAGTGCGCTGTTAAGGGACAGGCTATCGATTCCGACTGGTGCGGCGATATAGCTACCAACTCGGTTGTTATAAGCGGACTCAATCAGGGCGTTGCCGCAGAGGGCACCGAAGCAAAGCTTAAAGAAGCTATCGACGCCTTCAAGGCGGGAACTCTTAAGGTATTCGCTACCGATAAGTTCACCGTTGACGGCAAGAAGCTCGATCAGTATATGGCTGATATCGACGGCGACTTCAAGGGCGATACCAATGTAATTCATGACGGCTACTTCGATGAGTCCAACGCAAAGAGCTTCCGTTCCGCGCCTTATTTTGATATTATCATCGACGGAGTTACAAACCTTAATAAAGAGGTTTAATCGGCGTTTTAGACCTGACTATCCCACACAAGGGGAATATTTTCCCCTTGTGTATTTTGATTTTTAAAGCATACAGGGAGGATACTTGTGAACGCGCTTGAAATAAGAAATGTAACGAAACGCTTCGGTAAGGTAGTCGCTAACAAGGACATTAATCTTACGGTGGAAAAGGGCGAAATTCTTGCCGTGCTCGGTGAAAACGGATCGGGCAAGACGACGCTCATGAATATGATTGCAGGTATCTACCACCCGGATGAGGGCGAGATTCTTGTGAACGGCGAACGCGTTGTAATAAACTCGCCGAAGGACGCCTTTGACCTTAAGATAGGTATGATCCACCAGCATTTTAAGCTTGTGGATGTATTTGACGCTACCGAAAATATAGTTTTGGGGATCGACCGCGATAAACGCTTCAATCTTAAGGAAGCCGCAAAGCGCGTCGCCGATATTTCCGAGAAATACGGGTTTGATGTTGACCCGAAGAAGAAAATTTATCAGATGTCGGTTTCGGAAAAGCAGACCGTTGAAATAATCAAGGTGCTTTACCGCGGAGCGGATATACTGATACTTGACGAGCCGACTGCGGTGCTTACCCCGCAGGAGACCGAAAAGCTCTTTGCGGTGCTGAAAAGAATGCGCAGCGACGGCAAATCCATTATAATAATCACGCACAAAATGCACGAGGTGCTCTCCGTTTCCGACCGCGTGGCGATTCTCCGCCGCGGCGAATACATAGATACGGTTATAACGAAGGAAACGAACGAAGCCGAGCTTACCGAAATGATGGTGGGCAAAAAGGTTTCTCTTAACATTGACAGAACAGAGCCGGAAAATACCGCGGACAGGCTTATGATAAAGGGACTTGACCTTTACAGCGAGGACGGTATTAAGGTCCTTGACGATATATCCTTCACTGCAAAAAGCGGTGAAATACTCGGAATTGCGGGCATAGCCGGAAGCGGACAGCGCGAGCTTTTGGAGGCAATAGCCGGTCTGCAGAGGGTTCACAGCGGTGAAATAATTTACAATAATCCGAAGACCGGAGCGGATGAAAACCTGCGGGACAAAACACCCATGCAGATTCGTGAGCTGGGAGTCCGCCTTTCGTTCGTCCCTGAGGACAGGCTCGGAATGGGCTTGGTAGGCAATATGGACATTGTGGATAATATGATGCTGCGCAGCTATCGCCGCGGGCGCTCGCTTTTCCTTAACCGCCAGTCGCCGAAAAAGCTTGCTGAGGATATTATAAACGATTTGGAGATTGCCACACCCGGCGCGAACACCCCTGTTCGCAGGCTTTCGGGCGGCAATGTTCAAAAGGTGCTTGTAGGGCGTGAGATTGCGTCATCTCCTACCGTGCTTATGGCAGCGTACCCCGTAAGAGGGCTTGATATAAACTCCTCTTATATGATATACAATCTTCTCAATCAACAGAAGAAAAACGGCGTTGCGGTCATATTCGTCGGCGAGGATCTGGATGTTTTAATTGAGCTTTGCGACCGCATTATAGTAGTAAATTCGGGCAGAGTTACCGGCATTGTGGACGCAAGAGAGACCACAAAGGAAGAGCTCGGACTTTTAATGACAAAATCGGGAGGTGCGGAAGATGGTAGGTGAAAAGAAGCTTAAGCGCGAGCCGTTTGCTTATATTTCCAAAAGAGACGGCGTTTCCCTTACCTATCGAATAACAGTAAGAGCCGCAGCAATCGTTTTGGCTCTTGTGGTTTGCGGCATTGTTACAAAGGTGCTCACAGGAGACAACCCGATCTCAATTTATCAGACAATTGTTCACGGTGCGGTCGGCAAGGGCAGACTGCTCGTTACAATTCATGATATTGCAATACTTCTCTGCATATCCCTTGCGGTAACGCCCGCGTTCCGTATGCGCTTCTGGAACACCGGCGCGGAGGGTCAGGTGCTCATAGGCTGTCTTGCCACCGCCGCATGTATGTTTTGGCTCGGCGGCAAGGTGCCGAACGGCGTGCTGATTCTTATTATGACAGTCGCCGCAATAGTTTCGGGCATGATTTGGGGCGTTATCCCGGCGATATTCAAGGCACAGTGGAAAACCAACGAAACGCTTTTCACACTCATGATGAACTATGTTGCGATTCAGCTTGTAGAATACTTTCTTAAAATCGCAGATAAAAGCGGTTCGAATGTTGTGGGTCCCGACCTTTTATCCCACGGCTGGCTGCCGGATATTTTCGGGGTCAAATACCTGCTTAACATCATAATTGTGGCGGTTATTACCGTTTTAATGCAGATATATCTTAAATACAGCAAGCACGGCTATGAAATTTCGGTTGTGGGCGAGAGTGAAAACACCGCCCGCTATATCGGAATAAATGTCAAGAAGGTAATTATCCGCACAATGCTTGTGTCGGGCGCCATATGCGGTCTTGCGGGTCTCCTGCTTGTTGGCGGCTCTTCACACTCTATCGATTCAAATTTGGTAGGCGGCAGAGGCTTCACCGCCATAATGGTTTCATGGCTCGGCAAATTTAATCCGATCACAATGATTTTAACCACCCTGCTGCTCGTCTTCTTGGGGCGCGGCGCGGATGAGGTTACCTCTAAATTCGGTTTGAACGGCGATTTCTCCGATATTTTAACCGGAATAATTCTGTTCTTCATAATAGGCTGCGAATTCTTCATCAATTACAAAATCAACTTCAGCCGCCGTAAAAAGGAGGAGAAATAATGTTAACTGTCATTAACTTTATCCAGCGTGCTGTTTTGCAGGGCACACCTTTGCTTTACGGGGCTACCGGCGAAATCCTGACAGAGAAATCCGGCAACCTTAACCTCGGTATACCCGGCATTATGTATATCGGCGCAATATCGGGCGTTGTCGGCGGCTTTATGTACCAAACCTCAACCGATGAGGTAGTGCCTATAATAGCGGTTTTAATTCCGTTTTTGTGCTGCCTTTTGGGCTCGCTGCTCGTGTCGCTCCTTTATTGCTTCCTGACCGTAACACTCAGAGCAAATCAAAATGTTACGGGTCTTGCAATTACCACCTTCGGCGTGGGCTGCGGTAACTTCTTCGGCGGCTCGCTTATTAAGATCGTTAAAAGCGATGTTCCGTATCTTGCTTTGGTCGATATCGCGCGAGCATTTAAAACCACCCTGCCGTTTGCGGAAAGCATGGGGGATATAGGCAAGCTCTTCTTCTCCTACGGCTTTATGGTGTACCTTGCAATTATCATTGCGATTATCTCCGCGGTATTCCTTAAAAGAACAAAGCACGGGCTTAACCTTCGCGCGGTGGGTGAAAATCCCGCCACAGCGGACGCCGCAGGCATTAATGTTACGCGATATAAGTATTTCGCCACCTGCATAGGCGGCATGATAGCGGGGCTCGGCGGGCTTTTCTATGTAATGGATTACTGCAACGGCATTTGGTCGAACAACGGCTTCGGCGACCGCGGCTGGCTTGCAATAGCAATAGTTATCTTTGCTACCTGGAAGCCCTCGCTTGCCATACTCGGCTCTTATCTGTTCGGTGCGCTTTATATTCTATTCAACTATATAAATGTGCCTATGCAGATGATTCCGCTGATTCAGATGCTTCCTTATGTGGTTACCATAATCGTACTTATAGTGGTGAGTATCCGTAAGCGCCGCGAAAATCAGCCACCCGCGCATTTGGGACTTTCATATTTCCGTGAGGAGAGATAGGCTTTTCGGCAAAAAAATGCATAAAAATTTAAAACTTCAAAAAAACTGTTGCATTTTCCGATTTTATGTGGTATTATAATTTGTACTGTGAGTAATGTGTTAGGAGGTGTCACGATGCCGAATATTAAATCTGCGAAAAAGCGCGTGCTCGTAAGCCGAGCTAATTATGAGCGCAATAAAGCTTACCGTTCCGCTTTAAGAACTGCTGTTAAGAAAGCGGACGCCGCTATAGACGCCGGCTCTGCCGATATGGCGGAGGTTGTAACTGCAGCTGTTAAGAAGATTGATCAGGCTACGGTTAAGGGTATCATTCACAAGAACAACGCAGCAAGAAAGAAATCTGCTTTGGTTACCCGCTATAATAAAGTAAAGGCGTAATCTGACACCTTTCGGCTTTACCGAAGGCTCAATCACCCCGAAGGCTAATTCCTTCGGGGTGATTTTAGCATGGCGATAAATTCAAAAAAATTTTGCGGCGGTAACGCCGCATTTATTGTTTTGCAAAGGATAATTCCGCATTCCGAATTTCAGCACCGGTTGCCAACCCTTCGCTGAATGCCGTAGCGCTGCCCGCAGCCGTACCTAAGCGCAAAGCATAGCCGGAATCCTTGGTTTTTTCATATCCCGCAAGAAAGCCTGCGAGCATTGAATCGCCGGCGCCCACGGTGTTGACGGCGGTGCCTGATACTGCAGGCATATAAAGCCCTTTGCCGTCCGAGCAGGAAAGATAAGCGCCGTCCCCTCCCATGGAGATGAGTGCATTCTGCGCGCCGAGCGAAATCAGCTTTTCGGCGTAGATTTTTACATTTTGTTTTGTTACCTCTGTATTGAAAATGCCGCTCAGTTCTTCAAGATTGGGTTTTATTAAAAACGGTGAATATTTAAGGGAATTCATAAGAGCCTCTCCTGCCGCGTCAACCGCGAATTTTATGCGGCGGGGGGAGAGCCTTCTCATTATTTCCCCGTAAATGTCTGCGGGAACGCTTTTGGGAATGCTGCCCGATAATACAACCGTATCCCCCGCCTGCGCTTTTTCGAGCTTTTCAAAAAGGCGTTCTGTATCCGTATCCGATATCTCGGGTCCTGCGGCATTGATATCGGTCTCATTTTCGGCACGGAGCTTTACATTTATTCGGGTAATACCCTTTTCAAGTCTTATAAATTCGGTGATTGCAAAGGCGGAAGCTGCGCTTTCAAGCGCGCTGCCCGTAAATCCCGCAATAAAACCCGTCGCGACCGATGGAATTCCCAGCTCGTTTAAAATGAACGAGACATTTATGCCCTTTCCGCCGAAATAAAGGCTTTCGCGCGAAGAGCGGTTTATCTCGCCCACAGCTAAATTTTCTGGGTACATATTATAATCAAGCGCGGGGTTTAAGGTTACTGTATAAATCATAAATTCTCCCTATAAAAAAGCCTCCCTCGTCAGAGGGAGACATTGTAAAGCTTATTATACAATATCAATCTGCAAAACCTGATTCGACCAAAGCCACAAGACCGTCAAGTGCTTCCTTTTCGTCCGAACCGTCAACAATAATTTTAATGGTAGTGCCGCCTACAATGCCAAGCGACAGAACGCCCAAAAGGCTCTTTGCGTTTACCTTTCTTTCGTCCTTCTCAACCCAAATTGAGGACTTATACTCATTTGCCTTCTGAATAAAAAAGGTTGCGGGGCGGGCATGAAGACCAACCTGATTCTGAATAACTACATCTTTAACACACATTGTAAAATCTCCTTCGGGATTAACATTTTATTAACTGCCTCGTTACATCCTTGTAACACCTGATATTATCATTATACCACATTTAATGGAATCGTCAATTATTTGTGAATAAGTTCTAATATTTATCCAACGATTTCGGAATTCGCGACCTTGTATTTGTGTAGAATTGATATAATTTTTCGTCAAATTTCGCGGTTTTGACCCCTGCACGGCTATTTTAATGCCTGCTGAACAATTCAAAAGTACCTTAACCCGAGCATGTTGGTGTAAACTTTTGAATTGTTCAGGTGCAAGGTTTTTGCGCATTTTTGCGAAAAAACCTTGCACTTTAAAAAGAATCACATTTTGATTCTTTTTAAAATCAGGCGACAATCAATGGATACTGACGGTCAAAACAAAGGTTTTGACCCATAAAATCGAGATTTTAACTCGATTTTATATAATTGCATTTGCTAATGCAATTATTCAGTAGACATTATTTTATGCTCTTAATATCATACGGTGTGGTCTGGTAAACGAAGTAGTTAAGCCAGTTTGAGTAAAGCAGATTTGCATGCGCGCGCCACGAAACGAGGGGCTGATTTTCGGGGTTGTCACCCCTAAAATAATTTTTCGGTATTTCTATTTTTTCGCCCAGCTTTAAATCGCGGAAATACTCATCTGCCAGTGTGTTCGAGTCATATTCGGAATGACCCGTTATAAATATCTGCTTCCCTTTTTCAGAGGATACGGCGTACACTCCCGTTTCCTTGGAGGAGGCTAAAATTTTAAGCTGCGGCACTGCCCTTATGTCCTCTGTTTTAAAGGTTGTGTAGCGCGACTGGGGCACCATAAAGGTATCGTCAAACCCGCGGAATAGAATTGAATTTTTATAATCCACGGTATGCGGAAAAACGCCGAACAGCTTTTTTTCAAGCATATATTTTTTTATGCCGTAATGGTAGTAAAGCCCCGCCTGCGCACCCCAGCAAATATGAAAGGTGCTGTGTACATGGGTCTTGCTCCATTCCATAATTTCGCAAAGCTCCGCCCAATACTCAACCTCCTCAAACGGCAGCCTTTCAACCGGCGCGCCGGTTATTATCATACCGTCAAATGTGCGGTCGCGAACATCCTCAAAGGTTTTGTAAAATGTAAAAAGGTGCTCTGCCGAGGTATTTTTTGAAACATGGCTTTTTGTATGCAGAAACTCAAGATCGACCTGCAGCGGGGAGTTTCCGAGCAGACGGGAAATCTGTGTTTCGGTTTCAATCTTTTTCGGCATCAGGTTTAAAAGCAGTATTTTAAGCGGGCGGATATCCTGCGTTATAGCTCTTGTTTCGGTCATAACGAAGATGTTCTCATTATTCAGCGTTTTGACCGCCGGCAGATCGTTTGGAATTTTAATCGGCATTTTTTACCTGCTTTCGGCACTGTCGAGCGCCTGCTTAATATCGTTTATAAGATCCTCCGAGCTTTCAAGCCCGCAGGACATACGGATAAGGTCTGCGGGTACGCCCGCGGCGGCAAGCTCGTCATCAGTCATTTGGCGATGTGTGCTGCTTGCGGGGTGCAGGCAGCAGGTGCGTGCGTCGGCGACATGGGTCTCGATCGCGGCTATCTTAAGCCCCTTCATAAAGCCCTCCGCAGCGGCTCTCCCGCCCTTCAAGCCGAAGCTAACAACGCCGGTAGTGCCGTTCGGCATATATTTTTTTGCAAGGTCATGGTATTTATCGCCTTCAAGTCCCGGGTAAATTACATAAGCCACGCGGTCATCGTTTTTAAGCGCACGCGCCACAGCAAGGGCGTTTTCGCAGTGCCGCGCCATTCTGACGTGTAAGCTTTCAAGCCCCAAATTTAAAATAAACGCGCTTTGCGGCGACTGAACCGAGCCGAAATCGCGCATCAGCTGCGCGGTAGCCTTGGTGATATACGCGCCGCCTATACCGAAGCGTTCTGTATAGGTTATGCCGTGATAGCTGTCATCCGGGGTGCAAAGCCCGGGAAATTTGTCGGGGTAACGCGTCCAATCGAATTTACCCGAATCCACAATGCAGCCGCCTACCGCCGCGCCGTGACCGTCCATATATTTTGTGGTGGAATGGGTCACAATATCCGCTCCCCACTCAAAGGGGCGGCAGTTGACGGGCGTTGCAAAGGTGTTGTCTACTATAAGCGGAACGCCGTGGCTGTGCGCAGCGTTGGCAAACTTTTCAAAATCAAGCACCGTAAGCGCCGGGTTTGCAACAGTCTCGCCGAAGACTGCCTTTGTGTTGGGGCGGAAAGCCGCATCAAGCTCCTCTTTGGTGCAGTCGGGCGATACAAAGGTAAAGTCAATTCCCATTCTTTTCATTGTAACGGCGAAAAGGTTGTATGTCCCGCCGTAAATAGAGGATGAGGAAACAATATGATCGCCGCAGGATGCTACGTTGAATACGGCGTAAAACGAAGCCGCCTGACCGGATGATGTAAGCATAGCGGCAGAGCCGCCCTCAAGCTCGCAAATTTTGGCGGCGACGGTATCGCAGGTGGGGTTTTGCAGGCGCGAATAGAAATATCCGCTTGCTTCCAAATCGAAAAGTCTGCCCATATCCTCACTCGTGTTATATTTAAAGGTCGTGCTTTGAATTATAGGTATCTGCCGCGGCTCGCCGTTACCGGGTCTGTAGCCGCCCTGCACGCAAACGGTATCTCTGTTCAAGGGAATCACTCCAAATTAAAAATTTTACAAGCGTTTATATTAAGTATACTCTTTATTTCGTTTTCGTCAAGGTCTAATGATAAAAGATAATTAAGCTCGTTTTCGGGCGACCACATCGGGTAGTCGCTGCCGAAGAGCACCCTGTCCGCTCCGTAGCGGCGGATTATCTCCTTTGCGGTCTCCTTTTTAAGGTAAGGAAAAGCAGAGGAACAGTCAACATACAAATTAGGCGTGCCGCATAGCTTTTTGCTTGCTTCCTCCCATATAGACCAGCCGCCGAAGTGCGCGCCTATAACGGTAAGCTCCGTGTAAATTTTAAGCACGGGCAAAAGGCGGTTTGGGTTTGAATAATCGTAGCGGCTGTCGCCCGTGTGCATAAGTATGGGCAGACGGTTTTCTTCGCACAGCTCATAAATTTTAAGGCAGCGGTAATCGTCTATTTTAAACGCCTGAATATCGGGGTGTAATTTTACGCCGTGCAGCCCTAATGACATTAAGTGCGCAACATCTCCCTTAATATCCTCACTGTCCGGGTGCAGAGTGCCAAGCCCCACAAGCTTATGCGGGTGCTTTTTAACCTCGCCCGCAATAAATTCGTTAATGCTTTTAACCTGGTGCGGCGTTGTGGCTACCGACTGGACGATATATCGGTCTATTCCCGCCTTATCGCCCATCTCAATAAGATCCTCAACGGTGCCTGAGCCTACCGAATGCTCATGATAAAAATTATCGGTTCCCGCAACCGCGCGCGAGGCTATTTTTTCGGGGTAGATGTGGCAGTGCGCGTCGGTTACAAAGTATTTATTTTCCACCATTATGCCGTCACCACCTTATCCGCCTTTTGCAGACCTAATTTTTTAACCGCATCCTCGCGCATTTTGTATTTTAATATTTTGCCCGCGACATTCATCGGGAAGCTATCCACAAAATCAATGTATTTCGGCACCTTATGCCGCGCCATATGGGAGTTTATAAACTCCTTCATTTCAGCCTCGGTCATAGTTTCACCCTCTTTTAAAATAACGCAAGCCATTATTTCCTCGCCGTACTGTTCGTCCGGTACACCTATTACCTGAACATCCTTAACCTTCGGGTGGGTGTAAATAAATTCCTCAATTTCTTTCGGGTAAATATTTTCGCCGCCCCTTATTATCATATCCTTAAGTCTGCCCGTAATTCTGAAATAACCGTCGGGCGTGCGGCAGGCAAGGTCGCCCGTGTGCAGCCAGCCGTCCTTATCAATGGCGTTTGCGGTGGCTTTAGGCATTTTGTAGTAGCCTTTCATTATGTTATAGCCGCGCGCCACAAACTCGCCGTTTTCGCCGTCGGGGCACTCCTCACCCGTTTCGGGGTCAATAATTTTGCACTCAATTTCGGGCAAAGCCTTACCGACAGTGCCCACGCGCTGCTCGATAGTATCGTAAATAGAGCTCATTGTGCAGCCGGGGGACGCCTCTGTCTGACCGTAGGTTATAACAATCTCCTTCATATTCATTTTATCCACAACATCCTGCATTACCGAAATGGGGCAGGGGCTGCCTGCCATAATGCCGGTGCGCATATATGAAAAATCGGTCTTTGCAAAATCGGGGTTTTCAAGCATTGCAATAAACATTGTGGGAACGCCGTGAAATGCGGTTATATGCTCGGAATTTATGCAGGCAAGCGCGGGCTTGGGTGAGAAATAGGGGAGAGGATAAACGGTTGTGCCGTGGGTCATGCTTGCGGTCATTGCAAGCACCATTCCGAAGCAGTGGAACATAGGCACTTGAATCATAAGCCTGTCGGCGGTGGATAATTCCATACAGTCGCCTATGCACTTGCCGTTGTTTACAACATTGTAGTGCGTAAGCATAACGCCTTTCGGGAAGCCGGTTGTACCCGAGGTATACTGCATATTGCAAACGTCGTCCTTATCGACTGCTGCCGCCATACGGTAAACCTCGCTTACGGGTACGGTCTTTCCGCGTTCAATAGCGTCCTCCCAGGTAAGGCAGCCCTTTTGCTTAAAGCCTACGGTTATAATATTGCGCAAAAACGGCAGGCGCTTTGCGTGCAGCGGCTCGCCTGCTTTTTTGCTTTCAAGCTCGGGGCACAGCTCTGTCATGGTCTCTGAATAATTTGAATCGCGGTAACCGTCTATCATAATAAGGGTGTGGGTATCGGATTGCTTTAAAAGATACTCTGCCTCGTGAATTTTATAAGCTGTGTTCATTGAAACCAGCACCGCGCCTATTTTGGTGACCGCCCAGAAAGCAATATACCACTGCGGAATATTGGTAGCCCAAACCGCCACATGCGAGCCCGCCTTTACCCCCAAGGCTATGAGCGAGCGGCAGAATTCGTCCACATCGTCGCGGAACTCGCTGTAGGTCCTTGTGTAATCAAGAGTGGTGTATTTAAAGGCGTATTGGTCGGGAAATTCCTCAACCATTCTGTCAAGCACCTGCGAAAAGGTCTCGTCTATAAGCAAATTTTTCTTCCAGACGTATTTTCCGGTGTGGGCGCGGTTGTAATAAAGAGCTGATTCCGCCTTTGAGGTGTCCCCGAATTGACTTATAAAGTTTACAAAGTGGGAGAATATTATCTCGCTGTCGTCAAGCCCCTCGCACCACGCGGGGTCCCATTCAAGCGAAATAAAGCCGTCGTAATTAACAGAACGCAGGGCAGACATCATGTCCCCCACGGGCAGCTTGCCCTCGCCTATAAGGCAAAAGCCCTCGCCGTCAAAGTCCTTTATATGAACGTGCTTTACATACGCGCCCAAATTTTTAATGGTTTCTTCGGGCTGCTCGCCCGCCTTGAAGAAGGTTGAATACATATCCCAAAGAGCGGCTAAATTATCGCTTGCAAAGCTGTCGAGAAGCTCGCGGAGTACGGCGGTATTGCTGAACGCACCCGAGGTCTCGATAACCAGCGTAACGCCCGCTTTTTCCGCCTTCGGCAAAACCGCGGTTATAAATTTCTTTGCTGTGTCACTGTCGCACTCGGCGGATTTTATGCGGATATTCGGTGCGTGCAGATCCTCCGCAATTTTAATGCAGCTTTCGGTTTCCGCAATTGCGCCTTCCTCGCATATATCGGAAATCACATCTATGCACGGCAGCTCCAGCTTCATTTCATAAAGCCGCCTGACGGTCGCCGCAGCGGCATAGCCGTGGAATGCGCCGTCCTTATTTTTAAATAATTCTCCGTTTATATTGTGCAGCTCTATGCCGCCGAATTTCAGTTCTCTTGCAATATTGCAAAATTCATCAAAGCTTTTATTATGCCAGCCTTTGGTCGAAAATGATAACTTCATATTATTTAAGCCTCCTCGTAAGCTATCTTATTAACGGCGTTTATGTACGCCCTTATGCTCGCGCCTATAATATCGGTCGAAATACCGTTGCCCGAATAAAGTTTACCCGAAAAGCGCAGCTTAACAAGCGCGCTGCCTATCGACTCTTTACCCTCGGTTACGGTCTCAATTTTAAAATCCTCAAGCTCATAGCGGCTGCCTATAATCTGCTCCAGAGCCAAAAACGCCGCGTCAATAGGTCCGTCGCCGATGCTGATGCCGGTGGTCTTTTCACCGTCGCGCTCAAGCGTTACCTGCGCCGAGGCGGAAATTATATTACCGTTGTTTATAACATAATTCACAAGCGTGTATGTAGGCGGCACCTGCATGGCGGAGCTTGTGATAATTACCTCAAGCTCTTTTGCGCCGACCCGCTTTTTGGCGGCAACCCGGCGGAATTCGGCGTAAACCTTTTCGGCGTCCTCGTCCGATAAATCGTATCCAAGAGATGCCGCGGCAGAAACAACCGCATCCTTTCCGTCGCCGCTGTCAAGAGTGATTCCGCTCTGCTCTGCCGCTGTGGGGGCTGCGGTGTCGGTTTTACCGCCGGTAATTCTTACGATCTGCTTTACAATCCTGTTAAGCTCGGTATTTTTAATGCTCGAAGAAAAGCCGCAGGTATCGCCGCAGTTCTTTATCATTGCGGCAAAGCCCTCAAGCGAGGTAATATCGCCCGAAACGGCGGTTTTAACGCTTTCTGCGCCCTGCTTTACCGCCATAACGGACGCGGCGGAAGCCAGCCCGTTTTTATCGCTGCACATAACCGAAATTTCGGCGTTGCCGCCTGTATGCGCGGCAATTTCCGAAATAAATGCGGCGAATTCATCGGGCATTTTTTCTGCCGCATCATCGCTTATTGTGATAATGCCTGCGCCCGCCGCAATTGCGGTATCGATCATTTCATAAAGAAAAGCCCTGTCCGCACGGGTCGCGTCCATAGCGCAAAATTCGGTATCGCCGCACTTTTCCTTTGCGTAGCCTACAAGCTCGGTTATAAATTCGCCCATTTTAGGCGCTTTTTTATGGCAGATATATTCCATTCCCACGGTAGAAAGCGGCAGTTCAATGCGAATACGCGGCTTTGCGGCGGTGCGCAGCGCGTCGGCGGCCAAATCAATGCTCTCGCGCGTTTTACCGCCGCAAACCGATAACACGCTGTTTTTAACAAACGACGCCACCGTGCGCACAAGCAGGGTGTCGGTCTTGGCGTTTTCAATTTCGGGCAGCTCTACTGCATTAACGCTGAGCCTTTCAAGCTGGCGCGCGATTTCGATTTTTTCCTTGAAACTGAAATGCGCCCCTGCCGTGCAGAGCGTTCTGTCACAGATTTTAATGTTTTTCATAACCTATCACTCTTTCTTGCTTTTTGTGTTGGAAATTAGGGTATAAAAAAGCCCCGAGATTGCTTTGCCGCAATCTCAGGGACGAAATATCATTCGCGGTACCACCCTGATTACCGTTTTTACAAAACGGTCACTCCGTAAGGCTCCAACAAGCCTTCTGCCCTGATAACGGTGCACTTCCGTAGCGGCATACTAAAGGTTCCGCCGCTCTGCTCGGGAACGAGACTTTTTTACCCTGCCGTATCGGCTTGCACCAACCGCCGACTCTCTTAAAACCGCCTAAAGTAAAAAATAATTCCTTCGTAGCATTTATTGTATATCGGTATTTTAACACTGTTTTCTCAATTTGTCAAGAGCGGGAAATGAAAATTGCGACTTTCGTGGGCAATGGGACACTTCACTCGAATTTCAGTTCGTTGAAATTAAGCAATTCATTCGGCGTAATCATTAAACACTTGCAAACAGCGGCTAATTCGTAATCGGTAACCTGTCTTCTGTTTTTTTCGATTTTGCTTATCATTTGTTGGTCAATATTTATGTTCATTGTTTGTAATTTGGCAGCTAAATCGTTTTGTGACAGCCCTTTTGCTTCTCTTAAATTCTTCAATCTTTCCGAAATAATGTTTTTATTATCATAATAGCAGATTTTTCTCATATTTCAGACTCCAATACGTCATATTAACGTATTGACGATAACATATTTCTGTGCTATAATTACGTTACATTAACGTATAATGTATATTTATCTTCGGAGGGTCTGTATTATGTTTGAAATTATTGTTATAGGGATTGCTGTTGTTGTATTAGCTTATTTAATTGCATTGCTTATAAGAGCATTCGCTAACAGAAATCATATCTGCCCGTTATGTAAGAAAAAAATCGGTATGAATTCCATAATAACAAAAGATAAAAGGGTTGTATGCCTTAAATGTTGTAAAAAAGCGGGAGTACAATTGCATAATACAAATTCTTTCCAAACCTTAAAGGAAATTAAAGAAATGCTTGAACAATAATTTTCCAAATTTAATTGACAAGTAATTGGGAATTGTGTAAAATAAAGTCGCCCTTAAAGCCAACCTACAACGGTAGGCGGGCTGTCCTCTCTGCCAAAGTGGAGGTTACATACAGTGAGCGGTTTATTCCCGATATGATGATTTCTGTTATAGATATAACAAAGAGAAATAGTCGCGCTGTTCCGTTATTTAAGGCAATTATTTTAATTAACACATCGACAAACCGTTTATCTTATTTCACTTATATCATATCATATACTATGAATTTGATGGACAACTGAAAGGGTGTTTGCCATAAGTTGAGTGTGAATATGAAAAGTAATTGTTTTTATAATTATAATGTTCTGAAAATGGGAGAAGAAGCCATTGATAGGAAAAGATGTATTTGCGAATAACTCACGAAAGATTACTGACGAAATTTATAATGTTAAAGAACAGCTTGAATTACTTGCACAATCGCAAAACAGAATAAATAACAACGAAAATTCTTCATATGTAAAATCTTTGCAAAGTCAAACCGATATGTATAAGAAAATGATGTCAGATTACAACTGTGAATTAGATAATATTCAAAATGACCGACATCAAATTAAAAGATTACACATTTTTTTAATTTCGGTAATTACAGTTAAAATCTGTATTCTTTTTTATATCATGTTCGTTTTAAAAAAATATGTTGAAATTTCAATTCTAAACGGAGGGCTGACATTAGGATTTTTATATTTTGTCTTTGCAAGCTTAATATTAATCTTTTTTTCATTTTATAAACAAAAATATATTTTTTTGCTTCCGGGAATGCTGTTAGCTGTAATTGCCGTAAATATTATGGCGAAAAATACAACAGTATCAATTTTATCAACCAAACCTCTCATTTTCATACTGTTTATTTGGCTTTTTCTAATACTTTCCATATTACTTAATTACATATTCATACGAAAGAAAACTTATAAAATACAAACAGAGCAACAAAAAAGATTAAAATTGTTATTTGACAAACGGAATAGTATTAAGCAGATAAAAAAACTTTTTAACGATAAAAATATTATTTTATCTAAAATTACTGAGGAGTTTATTTCATTAGAGAATGTAAATAATCTTAACGATTATATTCAATGTTGCAAAACATTAGTTGATAATATAATTATATTAAAAAACTATTCAAAGTCAGATTATGGAAGTATAGTATTTGATAGTGATGATTTAGAGTTAATTGATAAGCTTTCAGAAAAATTATTATGTAGAAAAGAGCAGGTATTAAAAAAAGTTTTAATTAGTCATTATAAAATTATTTATGAAGCAGTTAAAGCTAAGCAATTAAATCACATCAATGTAATTTACACTACCGCTAAAAATTTTAAGGATATGCTTAATAATAATGAAATTTTTGACGAGAGTACTGAATTATTATCCGAAACCATTATAGAAAAATTAGATTTAATAATTGATTTTATAAGCAGATACAAAAATGTTTATGATACGAATGTTAAATATAACATAGACGAGATGGATGGACATGATTTTGAGAGATACTGTGCCAATCTTTTAATAGGTTACGGATTTGTAAATGTTGATGTTACAAAAGGCAGCGGTGATCAGGGCGTTGATATAATAGGCTGGTACGGCGGTTACAAATATGCTATTCAATGTAAACGTTATTCTCACAAATTAGGCAATACACCTATTCAAGAAGTTTCGGCAGGAAAAAATTATTACGGATGTCAAGTGGGGCTTGTAATAACAAATAACTATTTCACCGAAGGTGCTATCGCATTGGCAAAAGCAAATAATGTTCAATTATGGAATAGAGATAAACTAATGTCGTTGATTTACTTTACAGATAATCAATGGGATAAGTTATTGGAAAAAATCAAATTGGATATTTCCGAGGAATAAAAAGCACCTGTTTTGTATGTTAATAAAAAGCCGTCGGGTTCAAACTTCAAAATTATTTTTTATTGTAATAGGCGGTTAAGTTCTGTCTCGGCTGCCGCCTCGGTTGGCGCTTCTGCTGCGCAGAGGTCTCCGCAGGAGACCCACGCCCCTTTTAGGGGGTGTTGCTTATGGATTACTATGTATTTATCATTTTAATTTTGATATTTGCAACAGGTTACATAATTGCAATAAAAAAGAAATAAACCGCCCTGCTTCCAACAATGCGGTTTAAATCTTTTTGAACTATCTTGGGGCTAACCGTCTGTCGGTTGCCTTTCTGTTTTTATTATAGCATATTTTTTCGGTTTGTCAAGTGCTCTCGATAAACTGCCGAATAAGCGTTTTTGATTCATAAAGTAAAGCTCCCGTATTTTTATATGGGAGCTTTGGTGAAGACAGGTGGACTTGAACCACCGACCCCCTGCATGTCAAGCAGGTACTCTAACCAACTGAGCTATGCCTTCATCTGAATAAAAAATGGTCGAGGTGACAGGACTTGAACCTGCGGCCTCTGCGTCCCGAACGCAGCGCTCTACCAAACTGAGCCACACCTCGATGAATAACTATTAAATTGTAGGGAACTATCTCGCGGTGATTACCCGGTCGCGCCGCTGCACAGTATATATGCTGACAGCTTTTTAATTATATACTCTGTCGCTGTAAATGTCAATATATTTTTTTGAAAAAGGGCAAAAAACCGTATTTACCTCAGAAATACGAAAAAGCGGCGCGGTATGTCCCGCGGGGCGATAAAATTTGCAAATTTTTTGTTATCATATTGATTGGCGGCAATCGGAGATACATAATACAGGTAATTAAAATGAACGTATAAGACAAATGACCGGCTTTGAAAACATTAGAAAGAATTTCGGCTTCGTATGTATGCGCCTGCCGATAGTGCTCGGCGGCTGTCGGTCTTATTTCGCCCGTAATAAGCTTTGTCATAACCTCTGCAGTATCTTCCCCGCGGCTTGCTTTAATATAATCCCAATAGAGCAGATACTTGGAAAACCGAAAAGGATTCAAGGCTGTACTATGAGGGTTATATCAGAAAAATCGCCACGCGGTGATTTTGCAGGCGTCACCTATAAAGCTTAAGCACTTGCTCGGTTCTTTGTACTGTCATATCCCGCAGCCGTTCGGGGGATAATACCTTTACCCTGTCGCCGAAGCTTATCACCCAGGAAACGAGCGCATCGGAAAGCGCTGCACGTACCGTGAAGCAAAATTCGTCATCCGTTACCTTTTTAATAAAGATATCCTCACCGAAGCGGTCGGCGACCTGCTCGGTTATTTTTTTGCTGCAGCAAAGCTCTATTTCGCACATTTCGCCGCCGTGCATCCCGAAAAGCTTCGATGTATAGTCGGGGGTATCGAAACGGTCGGTATATTCGCTGACCTCCGAATAGTGCCGCTGCGGCATATCGGTTATTTCAACCTTATACATTCTGTCAAGCCGCAAATGAAGCAGATTATCATACTTTTCGTAATTGCCTATAACATAGTAATGATCGTCCTGCCAGGTCAGCGCATAGGGGCTTATAAGCATTTCTTTTTTCTGCTTTTCTATGCTTCTGTCGGGCGAGAGTACACGGTTTACATATTCAAAGCGTATCTTCTTTTTATCGGCTATTGCGCGGCTTATTTTATCAATACTGTAAAATATCTCTTCGTTGACAGATTTGGCGCAGGAGGAAAAATAAACGCGGCTTTCTCTTTTCTGTGCCTGATAACGGGAAACAAAGGAGTCAAGCTTTTTTACAAGCTCCCGCGTTTTCGCCGCACTTATAAAGCCTGCGGTACGCACCGCGTCCGCAAGCAGATAGATCTCCGGCTCTTCAAACTCGCGTGAGGCTAAAAACCAGCCCCTCGGCGATGCCGAACGCACAATGTCCGCCCCGTAATCGATAAGAGCGGATATATCGGCGTAAACCGATTTGCGCTCGGCGGATATCCCCTGAGAATCAAGAAATTCGCATATATCATTTGCGGTGACGGGGTGCTCCTCATCGCTTTCGCGCTTTAAAAAATCCAGAATATAAAGTATTTTCAAACGCTGTCCGTGCGTTTTTGCCATAAGCTCACCTTTTCAAAAAATTCCTCATAGTTCATCATGTTATTCATAACATCCAGCATGGCAGAGGACGAAAGTGTTTGCGGCAGTCCCAAAAAGCTTAAAAAATCACGGCGCATATCGGCACTGTTCGCTCTGCCGGAAAGCCCCGATGAAAACATATCGCTCTTGGTGATTTTTTTTCGCTCGGCGCTGCGTTCCGCCGAAACTCCGCATCTTTGCAGCGCTTCGGCTATTACCTCGGGGGACATTCCCTCAACGCCCAAGAGCCCCTCCTTTGAATATTTCGCCTTACGCCGTTCCTTGCCCTTAAGTGCCGGAACATAAACATTTATGATTTCCGTATTCCCCAAAAGCTTTTTGAGATATGCGCGGATAACCGCTCCCGCACTGTCGGAATCGGTCATCACGATAACGCCCTTATCCTTAGCCGCTGCCCGTATCAGCGCGGCTTTTTCGGGGCTTTTGAATATGCGGAAGCCGTCGGTTGGAATTATCAGCGCGTCAATAACATTTTCAAGCGTAATCTTATCGTATTTCCCTTCGACTATTACGGGTCGGTCAAGCCTTATCAACGCTTTCACCCTTTGCTATAATATATATGAGCCGCACCGTCAGCTGCTCAAGCACCGTTCTGGGATCTGCCCCGAAGGATTTGAGCTGCTTATCGGCAGCGAGCAGCGCCTCAAAGCTTAAGGCGAGCCTTTTAAAATCGAATTTTGAAAGGCTCTGCGCGGCGCGGTCAAGCACGAATTCGCGTCCCTTATAGCCGAATTCCGCCGCGATTTCGGAATTTTTCATTCCCTTTTTTCGGCAGACGAATACACGGTACAGATCGACATAAGCGGACGACACGGTGTATAATATAATCATCGGCTCAAGGCGCATAAAGAAAAGCTCGTCAAGGGTTTTCATCGCTTCGCCCGCGTCCCGTGAAAAAATATGCCGCGAAAGGTTATAAACCGACGCTTCGACCGTCTTGACCGAAACCAACTCAACATCCTGCCGCGTTATAGTGCCGCCCGGCAGATAAAAGCATAGTTTGTTAAGCTCATTCTGTAGGGTGGAAATATCCTCTCCCGCCGTTTCAACAAGGTATTTTGCCGCCGCAGGCTCAAAGCTGCAGCCGCGCGACCTTGCGCCGTCGGTCAGCATTTTAACAAGCTCGGGCACTCTGCGGTGGTTTAAGAGCACTGCGCACCCACCGCCCTTTTCAGCCTTTGAAATCAGCTTTTTGAGTCTTGCGCTTTTTTTCGGGTCGGGGGCTAATGAGTCAAACCATATAATGAAGACAGCGTCCTCTGCGGGAGCGGAGACAAGTGATGACAGCTTTTCGAAATCATTTGCGCCGCAGTGCTCAATATCGTAATCGCAAAGCACCGCGCACTTTTTGTCCGACATTAAGGGCAGCTGCTCCAAAAAGTCGTATATGTCCTGCAGGGAGCTGTCCGCTCCGAAGCGGCTGTAATTGAAGATATCATCCTTATCGGTTATCAGCGAGCTTATTTTATTTACATACATACGCTTCAGGTAATCGTCCTCGCCGAGTATTATGTAGACCGGCGCCAAGGCCCCGCTCTTAATTTGGCTTTTCAGTGCGTCTTCGTATATCATTGCCATCTGAATTTCCTGCCCCTTTCACTTGAAATTTTACGGTACATTTCATTGAGCTTAAGTCGATCAAGACGCCTTTTAAAGGCGAACAGCGCGGCTACTACCGAAATTATTATCAGCAATGACGCGTAAAATTCGGGCGTCCCAATATCCGACACCGCAAACGGCAAAGAGCCGAAAAGGTTTATAATACGGTTGATATAGGCGGCTGTAAACTCTGCGGCTATGAACAAAGGCCGCGATATGTACGGGAAAATCAAATTAAGCGCAAGCGCCACGGCGGAAATTTGCAGGGCAATGCCTGCCGCAGCGTCTATCAGCAAATTGGTAAATACCGAAACATTTGAAACATACCCGAAGGTATAAATTGAAATCGGCAGTGTGAAAAGCGTGGCGGCAAGCGTTACCAGCACCGCAGAAAAAAGGGTGAACGCAATATCGGTTTTCAAAAGCCGGTTATCCTTAATAAATTTAAGGCAGGGCATAGCCACCGAAACTATTCCGAGGGTGGAAAGAAAGGACAGCTGAAACGAAATACTGAAAACGGTGAAGGGCGAGATCATAAACAGCAGCGCCGCCGCTCCTCCGAGCGAATTTTCGGTAGTATTATCCCGTTCCGACAAAATGCTGACAGCGAGAAAAAGTGAGCAGAAGCCCGCGCGGAGAATGGATTTTGTAAATCCGCACACGGCCGCCATAAAAAGCACGGTTGCAAGCATTGTAAGCGCCCGAAGGTATTTGTTGTAAAAATATTTTTTAACGGCAACGGCGGTAAGACCCACTATTACCGACAAATGCATACCCGAAACCACCATAACATGGCTGACGCCCGCTTTTTTGACATTCGCGTAAAATTCATCGGTAAAATATGATCGGTCGCCTATTGTTACGGCGGTAAGCGTAGCCGCCTCGTCACGGCTCATTGCGGAAAACAGGGTATTCTTTATATAGCTGCGGACATTTCTTATCTTTTGCAGCACGGGGTCGTCGTTTCCTTTTTCGACCCTGATATCCCGAAGCTTGCCGCGAAGAAATATCCCCTCCGAATAATAGGATCTTTTCTGCGTTCCCAATGAAAGCTGCGACAGGGAAACGGTCGCTTGAATGCGATTGCCGTATTCAAGCGGGGTGAGGCTGTAATCGGTGCAAATAAGCTTTGTGCCTTTTTTGAGGGTATCGCAGCTTGTCGCTTCCAATTTCACGGTGTTGGCAGTGCCGTGTTTTTCGGGCTCGCTCACTACGGTGAATTCTCCCTTTGCGGCGCTTCCGTCAAGCCCTGAAAGCTCTGCCGCGCGGGAGGAGGTTAAAAGAATACCGGCTGCCGTAACAGCCAGTATAAACGCAACTACCGTTTCCGCGGGTCGGCGGAGATAAAGCGATACAAAAAACAGTATTATAAGGGCAATTCCGCAGAAGAAGACTGCCGGCGGACAGTAAAACCCTACTATGCACAGCACGGCAGATACAGCCGCGCAAAGAAGCATGGGTCGTTTTTTAAGATAATCCGCCAAGACAATTCATCTCCGTTTCTTATAAATATCTGTTTTAAATGCTTTGATTGAATTTAATTTGCCAATATAGCCCTTGCCTTTACGTAGTCTGCGGCATCAAGCTTGGGATTAATCATACCGGTTTCAAACTTAATTTTCGGCGTCAGAAAGCTCTCGCTCGGCAGGGAAATGTTAAGAAGGCACGCTTCGTTATCCGTAAACCAATCCTTGTAAGAATCCAACTCCTTATAGCTGACGAGCGTTGCAGCCCTGATACCGTAGGCCTCTGCGATTTTTTGAAAATTAGGAACGGTATATCCGCCGCTTTCGGCTGTTGCCGCGAATCTGTCGCCGTGGCTGAAATGCTGGGTTTCACTGATCTTACCGAGAACCCTGTTGTTCAGAATAAAAATTTTAACGGGCAGCTTTTCTCTGTGCACGGTTTCAAGCTCCTGAATATTCATTTGAAATCCGCCGTCGCCCGATATGCAGTAAACGGGTTTCTTATTTTCCGCTATGCAGGAGCCTATGGCAAACGGTAAGCCGCAGCCCATTGTTCCGTAACCGCCGCTCATGTGTATTCTGCCGTTATGCCCCTTCAAAACAAGGGACTGTGCCGTCCAGCACTGGTGCATTCCCACATCAACCGATACATTCGGATTTTCGGGAAGCAGGGAGGCTATTTTTTCAACCGCGTAATTTCCGGGCTGCTTATCAAAGGAGGAAAGAAATTCCCTTGCTGCAAAACACTGCTTTTGCCAATCGGAATAATCGGGAACATCCTCTGCCAAAATCATTCTCATAAAATCCTTGGCGTCGGTGTGGTATTTCTTTTCATTTTCCTTAATATTGCGGCTTAATTCATACTCGTCAATATCACAGCGAACCAAGTCGGCGTTCGGGGCAAATTTTTCATTGAATTGACCGACCTGACGGATACCCAATCTTGCGCCGACAGACACGATCAAATCACATTCGTTAAGAATCATGTTCGCAACTCGGTTTCCGTGCGTTCCTATAAATCCTATGTGCATATCATCCTGTGCGAGATCAACACCGTTAAGCGTAGTAAGTACGGGAATATGCGTTTTCTTTGCAAACTCATGAACCATATCTGCCGCGTCGGCAGTTCTGACGCCGTTACCGACAAGTAATATCGGCTTGCTGTATGTCGAGCGGAAAATCAATGATAACGCCCCCTTTCCTTCCTAACAGAGCCATATTGTACGCACGGCTCACAATATCGGGAAAACCTTTGCTGGTGTTCGCCGTAACGGAATATTTTGTGATGTTTCTCGTCATGGAGACAAGCTTCATTTCCTGAAAGCCGTTCTGGCGGATGCCTGAAAAGCCCTTCATCTCATTTGTGGGAACATTCCCGCAGATTCCCATAATAGGGAATCCGTCAAACCAAGCGTCCGCAAGTCCGCCCAAGCCGTTAACCGCACCGGGGCCGGATGTGGTAAAATACACGCCTATTTTTCCGCTTGTTCTGGCATATCCGTCGGCAGCTAACGCACATCCTTGCTCGTGATAGCAAACATGGGTCGTGATTTCGTCCCTGCGCTTATACAGCGCGTCCATAAACGGTACTATATATCCGCCTGCGTAACCGAAAACATCCGTGGTGCCGCGATTAATCAGGAAATCCACCAAATACTCTGAACAGGTCAATGTATATGCTCCTTTTTATTTGTATTTTTATCAGCTGTAAAGCTTTTCCTCGGGAATTGATAAAAGCGCTTCAAATAAGGCTAAATCTTCCGGTTTTGTTATTTTTATATTTGAGGTTGTCCCCTTTGCAAAGTACACGCGGTGACCGTAATGTATAAGCAAAGAGCTTGTGAAGGTAAACTGATGCTTATTTTCTTTTTCTGCCTTTTCATAGCATTCAAGCGCCAGCGAATACCGATATGCCTGCGGGGAGGCAGTCAGCATAACATGCTCTCTGTCCACATCCGTTACTCCCGATTTAAAATCGTCCGTATATACTATCGGCGGGTGACATGCAATTGAAGAGGAGGCGTTGCCGTTCTCATGAGCCACCCTTATCACCTCGTCAACCGCTTTGCGGGGGAGAATGGGTCTTACCGCGTCATGAACGATAATAAAATCGTCCGGCTCAAGTTTGTCGCGCAAAAAGAAGACGCCGTTCCGTATGGAATCGTGTCCGGTATCACCGCCCTCTATGACCCAGCGAACCTTAGTGAGCTTATATTGCTCCAGCAATAGCTTCAGGTGTTCTGTCCAATCCTTAACGCACACAACAACAACTGCTTCTATTTGGTTGTTTTCTTGGAATTTTTCAAGCGTATAAACAATTATCGGCTTGCCCTTTACCTCAATGAATTGCTTCGGTATTTCGGCCTGCATTCTTTTTCCGCTTCCGCCGGCAAGCAGAATCACATAATTTTTCATTTAATTACCCTCACCGTTAATCGACCGCAATATTTCAATCGTTCTTTTCATTCCGGTTTTTATGTCGTACATCGGCTTCCAGCCGAGCGCTCTGATCTTTCTGCCGTCGAGTCTTGCCTTGGTGGCTTTGCTGTATCCCGCCGCTTCTACGGCATCGGGCAGCTCAAACACTACCTTTTTGCCGTTTATTTCGGCAATAATTGAGGCAAGATCCCTCAGTGTAATATCACCGCTCACATCGGCAATGTTGTATGCTTCTCCGTTTTCGCCTGCAAGCAATATCCATAACAAACCGCTCGCGGCATCCGCCGTGTAGGTATAGCTGTAATACTGCGTTCCTTCGGATTTCAGCACAATATCCTCCCCGGCAACACACTTCTTAATAAATTGACTTACGGCCTTTGTATCCGACATAATCATGGTCGGCCCGTAGCTTCGCGTAAGCCGGGCTATGCATACATCAAGACCCTTTTGCGATTTATAGGCTTGGCAAAGAGCCTCGCCGCATCTTTTGCTTTCAGGATATCCCGCACGCAGTGTATTGCAGTTTATATAACCGCAGTATTCCTCGTCAAACAGCTCTGCGTCTCCGCGGTTTTCACCGTATACCTCGTTTGATGAGGCAAAAATAAAGCGGTCGCAGCTGTGAGCCGCTGCAAATTCAAGCAGATTTTGCAGGCCTGTGATATTTGTCGCTATTGTTCCTATAGGGTCGGTTGCGTAAAGCAGCGGATGCGTGTTTGAGGCAAGGTGGAGAATGTAATCGATCTTTCCGAGGTCGTCTCTCACCAACGGGTACTTCACATCGTAAGGTATAAAAATCAAATGCGGATCATCGGCAAATTTGCTGAAACGCAGCTTGGCTTTTTCTTCGTTCCGCACAAGCGCATAAACGGTGCAGTTTAAATTATCGGTAATATTCTTTTCCGATATGGCATCAACAAAAACACTGCCGATCAGCCCTGTGGCGCCCGACAGCATGACGCTTTTGCCGCGTAGCTTATTCCACGGAAGCACCGTCCTGCAAATGCCGTTGATGTCCTCGGAGTAATAATTGTTTGTGTAAAGCTTCATTGAAATAACCTTCTGTAATTACTTTTGCATACGGTTTAATATCCATTCGGTCGCGGCGTCCGCCGCTTTGCCGTTGTCGCTGAAGTCCTGCTCCTTGAAAAATTTATTCAGCCTTTCGGAATACGCCTTGTCATCGAAATTCAAAATCATATTTTCCGCCTCATCATTATTTTGGCAGACCTCAAAAGGCAATTCGAAGAGACTGAAATAGAAGCCTCTGTCCGACATATAATCATCTATATCGACCGCATAGAAGGCTGCGCGGCGCTTTAAAAGCGCGAAGTCGAAAATAACGGATGAATAATCGGTTATTAAAAAGTTGCTTATTATATACAAATCCTGTATATCCGGATAGTGCGAGGCGTTAATTACAAAGCGTTCGTCAAGGCTTACGTTGTCTGCCGCGTCAAAAATACCGGGGTGTATTCGCAAAAGTATTTTCCATTTCCCGCCGAAACGCTTTTCAAGTGATTTGCAGCAGCGCTCATAATCCAGTGTGTATGCCTGAAATCCGTGGTTTTTTCTGAAGGTGGGAGCATACAAAAGCAGCTTCACATCATCCTCAATGCCGAGCCTTGCCCTTACGCTCTTTACATCCTCATCGGTGAAATTGAACAGACGGTCGTTGCGCGGCAGACCCTTTTGAAGTATCTCGCCGTCATACCAAAAGTCCTCTCTGTAAACCCTTGAAGAAGCGTTGCTGTTAGAAAGCATAACATCGGTCTGTTTGGCGTCGCGCTTTGCCTGCCTTACATAACGCGGATCAAGCTCCGATTCAACCGCTCTTTCTACTTTCTTAAACGCAAAGCCGCCGTGCCAGGTCTGCATATAATACTGATTTTTCTTTTTTATGCAGTACTCCTTGCGGCAGCTGTCCACCCATATTTTGGCGGTGGACATTTCGTAAATATACTTGAAGTTTCTGAAACGCACGACCCTGAAGCCTTCGGGCACGCCCGGATCCTCCTTACCGTTTGAGACCCAAACAAAATCGAGGTCTTTTCCCGTTTCCCGCAGCTTTTCGGCTATATATTTCGGGTTGTCACTGTAGCTGCGGCCGTAAAAGGTCTGAAAAACAATTTTATTTTCCTTGATTGGAAAAATTCGGCATACAATCCAAAAGACACGCCTTGAGATTCTCAACAGCAATCTCATTGCCCGACACCTCCGTTTAACAGTCTTCTGTGTTTATAAACTATAAACAGCCTATATGAAAGAATGGAAATTTCCGAAACAGAGGTCATTCCGGCAAGCGTTACCGCAGAAAAATTGCCCGTTGCAAACAAAATGCACAGCCCCGCAATATGGATTGCCGTGCCCACAAAAATGGAGGTGTTGGCATATTTCGATATTCCGAGAGCTCCCATGGCGGGGAAGCCGAAAATATAGCTCGGCAAAACCGCGGCAATGGCAGGCAGGAAGGCCCTTAAAATATTTGCCGTTCCCGCAAATTCCGCGCCGAAAACCAAAACGCATATGGGCTTTGCGAAAATTCCGACAACAATGCAGCCTGCTATAATTATCGGCATAAGAATTTTCAGCAGCTTTTCAGCCGGCTTAAAATCGCGGTTTTTCACCATGTACGGGTAAAGACTGTCGGATATGGGGGAAAGACCGTTTTTTGCCGTTGTAACAATTTTGTCCGCCGAGGTGTAATAGCCGGTAACAATTCCCGCCTTATCGACAAAGCCGAGCAAAACGGTGTTTGTGGCGCTGTAAACAGTAGAGGCAATCCGCGAATAGAAAAAGAAGGATGAGCGCCTGAAATCGGCAAACAGCTGCCCCCATGTAACCCTTGTGAATTTGAAATGCAGGGTCTTGAAAAGGTGAAAGTACGCGCCCAGAACCGCGCCCGTGTTGCCGATAAGCAGCAGCAGCGGCACTGCCATGTAATCCTCTTTCGTATGCATTACCGCAAATATCATAACGCAGAAAAAAAGCTTTATTATAACCGTCCGCACCGTTACCGCAGTCATTTGCTCAAGCCCGCGGTAAATATAATCCGGGAGGAAGGAATTAACCACAAACGCCGCAAGATACACGAAATAAAGCATTTTGTGCTCGGAAAATTTCGGAACGACGGTGCAAAGCAACGCCATGACCGCAAAGCTGATAAAGGCAAAAAACATCTTGATTATAGCTATTGAGGTTATTTTTCGGCAAATATACTGCTTATCGTCTCTGTTTTTGGAAATGTCCTCAGTTGCGGAAAGCAAAAAGCCGAAATCCATAAAAAGCTGGAAATATATCATGACCGCGCCAGCAACGCCGAGTATACCGTAGATTTCCGGTCCTAATATTCGCGATTGATACGGAACGGTTAAAAAGCTGAAAAGGTAGGTCGAAAACTGCAATAAATACAGCATAACCGTATTTTTCACGAGCACCTTTGATTTTGCGTCAATATTTTTGAATTTGTTAAGCATTTCCGACTTCCTTAAACAGTCTGTTGAACAATAACAGACATTTTGTTGTTAGCTATCCTTTTTCAGCCTTGCTAAACGGCTTTTTATGAGTGACAAATTTGCCTTCATCATATTGAAATTAAAGATCAGATTGCCGGCAAGGAATATGAGTAAAATTATTAACGAATATATAATTCCTATTACAACAAGCATATAATAAGATTCGCATGAGGCTGTTCTGTTATAAAACAGCGCAAAGCAAAGCGCCGCTATTGCCGTATCGGCAATCCACACTCGATATGACGGCTTTGCTGACTCATTAAGAATTACCCTGTTGGAATAAATTAAGAAATCGTTCGTCCCGTAAAGCAATGCCGCTATTGTTCCGAACAGTATTCCGTATATGCCGAACCTGAAGGCAAATGCTACCGATAACACAATATTTATAACCGCTTCCAGTATGGCGCGGTTTTGCGTTTTTTTAAAGTGACCGGCAATATTTACAAGGTTATTTGCCGCAAATCTTGCGATGCTTAAAAACTGTACCGATACAAAAAGCAATGGCAGCCATAAATTAATATAATTATAGTCTGTCATACCCGAGGTATAAAGCTTCATAAACGGCAGAGTTAAAACGCCTATGACCGTAAACATATAATATCCGACAGTCATTATATCAAACTCATAAAGACGGTATATTTCAAGAAATTTCTTCCTGTCGGAATGATATGTCTGCCCGAGGTAAAAAACCAAACTGTTGTTTATGGTGGAAAAAATATTTAATACGGTTGTGTATACATAATTGTAAACCGTGTAAAGGCTGACTGCCTTAAGTCCGTTTATAACCGACAGAATTATCATATCGGTATTGGAAAAAACAAGAGTAGCTATTTGGTGAACCAATACCGAATTTTTTTGATTTATCGCCTTTTCATCGGGTTGTACCTTTAAATCGATCCATTTGTATTTTAAGCGAATATATATCTCAAAAAATGCCATTTGAATAACATTAAAGATAAAGAATACTATTTGAACGGTCAGTACATCGAACCCGTTTTTAATTAAAAATATTTTACTTAAATTTATGAAAACCGATATTACCGTGGTTATATTAGTTACCACATAAGACTTTCCCTCGGCTTGCAGCAGGATTTTATATTTACCCTGAAACATAAAATTAACTACATTGCCGAGCCCGCCGAAAAATATAAGAAGAGCCGCCATTGTGTAGCTTATGCATCCGCGCTTTACTATACACGGATAAAGCACCGAAAAAAGGGTCAGAGCCACAAAATAGAGCTTACTTGTACGGATATAATATTTATGCGTTGCAGCGAGTATGGAATTAATCTCTCCGCGGTTGTTCTCGGTCAGCGGCTTATAAAGCGCCTGCAGCGTAGCGGTTCCGACTCCAGCCTCAAACAGCGAAAGATATACAAATAACTGATTTATGGTAGAGAGCAGTCCGTTGACCGATGAACCGTAACCGATTATAATTACCTTCGGAACTATTATTGCGAATACTACGGTAAGCAGTTGGCCTATTATTCCGAAAATAATATTGTATATGCCTTTTTTAAAATTCATATATCCGTCACCTGTCTTTAAGCTTGCGATTAATATCTAAAATCAGGTGAAGCATGCGGAAAAGCTTATGCCTCAAAAACCATATCGATATCCTGTCCTTTTGTGATAACATGCATTTATAATACTTGTTTTTTTCAAAATGCGGATATTTTTTAAGGGTGTAATCAACCAGCTGAGCCTGCAGCATATTCCCGGGATCGCTTTTGTTTACCCGCATTGTTGCGGTGAAAAGGATGTGATATACCGCAAGATATTCAAGCTCGCTGTAATACTGCGCATGCTTTCCCGTCTGCAGAAAATAATTTTCGCTGAGCTCATAGGCGGTCAGTATTTCTTTATTCCTTAAAATTCGCGCCGCGTTTTTTTTGGAATCCGCCATAATAGAGTCCGAACGCTGAACATAGTTGTAATACGGCTTGGCAAGATAAGAAATTTTTAAGGTTTCCGATAAGATCCTCGGGGTGGTCGCAAGATCCTCAAACCAAAGCCTGTCGGGGTAAAAGATACCGTTTTCGGTGAAAAGCGTTTTCTTATAAAGCTTGTCCCAGGCGCACGGCCATGCCGTTAAAACCCCCGGCATAACGGAAAATTCGGCATTCCCCATGGGAACTGCCCTTTCCTGCTTTAAAAGCGCGCCGCTTTCATCAACATAATCGAAATCGAAGATTACAACATCGCTGTTTTCGCTTTTGATTATTTTTGTTGCATCCGCAAGCAGATCCTTTTCAATATAATCGTCGCTGTCCACAAAAAGCAGGTATTCGCCGCGAGCGTTTATTATGCCCGTGTTTCTCGCACCGCCCAAGCCCTTGTTTTCCTGGTTGATTATTATTATTTTTCCCGGGTTTTCCTCCTGCAGTTTACGAGCTTTGGCTTCGCTGCCGTCGGTTGAGCCGTCTATCACGACTATTATTTCAAAGTCGTCAAAGGTTTGCTCAAGGACTGAGGTCACGCATTTTTCAATGTATTTTTCAACATTATAAACGGGAATTATAACACTGACAAGCATTTCTTTCCTCACAGTCGGAAGATTTTATTTTTGGCGGCAAAATCAAGCACCGCGCCGTCGGCGGTCAAGCCTAAAGCCGAGAGACTTTCGAGCTTCTTTTTAAGCTTAATGCCGTTTTCGCGGTCGGCGTCAACGCACAAGAGTCTAAGATCACAGAGCGGCGAAATATGCAGCGCGGCGGGGGAGGTGCGAAGAGTCGGAGCTGTCACCAGCACTATATCGTTATTGTTCTTTGCTTCGGTCAATTTATCTGCGGTCTTCTTCGGATCTGCGCTGTCCGTTCCGCCGATATTATAAACCGAGGCTTTTACGCCGTATTTATTTAACAGCTCTGCGGTCTTTTCTGCGGTGCCGGATATACCCCTGCCCGATTCGTCAGCGAAAAGCAGCGCAGTCTTTTTGCCGGTTGAAATAAGCCATCTGCCGATTTCATCGGCAGCAAAGGAATTCTTTTTGCCCGTTTCAAAAACAGGGGAGATATCTGTGTAATATTGCAGATCGTCCGTATCGTGTATTGCGGTTTCGAGAACGAAAATAAAGAACATTACAATTGCGGTAAGGAAACCGCCTATTATAAAGAAAATTACCGCGAATTTAGCGGCGCCGCCGCCCGCGGCATCCGAAACCTCTCTTTTTAAAACATTCAGCTTAAATGTCGGATCGTTTATGCCGTTCTTCATCCATTTTTCGGATTCGGAAATATACTTTTCCATAAGCTCAAGCGCTGCCTGATCTGACATGCTGTCGGGAACGGATACCGTAACGGTGAACGTGCCGCTCAGCTCTTCGGAGCTTAAACTCTTGAAAATTTCCTTTTCCTCTTTTGTAAACGCGTCCGAATCAGTTACCGCGTTGCCTGCCAGCAAGCCTCTGTAATTATCAAAATAAACGGTGCGCTTTGAATATGTGCCCTCGTCCATGCCGTCCGGAATTTCAAAGGCAATCGCAATCGTTTCAGATACGGTTTTATCACCCAAACCGTCCTTTTTTGCCACAAAGGCAACACCGGCAAATATAATACCCACAAGAATAATAATCCATAAATTTCTTAAATACATTAAAAAGAGCTTGCGCAGATTTAGATTTTTTTCCATAATTATTACTCCTTATTTTCAAAAGTCTTTTTCCCGTGCCCCAAAATCAGTGCGCCGAGTACGATGGGAAGACAGGAAAATACTATTTCGCCCTTTATTTCAAATACAATACACATTAACAGGATCCAAAAAAAGACTGTTTTTTCCGGATTTTCCGTCTCGCGCTTGAACATCCGCCACAGCAAAATTCCGTAAAGACTGATATACCTTAGAAAAGCAAATATCAATCCGCCGAATAAAAGCGGCCGCATAATACCGGCATCGGTTCCCATATAATACAACTCGTTTTCGGTGTACCGTCCGTCCCCGATAAGTATGGTTTTAAAGTCCGGAATAAAAAGCATTTTATTCAGCAGAACGTCCGAGGAATCGGTACGGAGCGTTTTATTGTTAATAAAATTAATTATAAGGTCAAACGCCCAGTCAAACCATGCCCCCACCGCCGATACGCGATTTTTCAAAACCAAAAGCGCGGCAATGCAAAGCAGCAGACCCGCAACACACCACATAAATATCTTAGGCCGTTTTATCATAAGCCTTAATGCGAAGAAAAACAATATTATCAGAGCCGCCAACGTGCCTATTCTTCCGTAAAACAGCGTTCCTGCCAACAGCACCGCCGTTATCGCAATGGGAAAAAGCACATATTTCTGTTTGATGTTTTTCTGAATAAAGTAATTATTGAATATAATCGCAATCAGACACTTGAAGGTATACTCAAACGTTGAAAATCCCGCCCAGCCGTATCTGGTGGAATATCTTGCCTCCAAGGCAAGCGTCTTTGAGTGCTCGTTCTCTTTCACAATCGAATAGAAAAGGTCCTTTATCTGCGGTATTGCCATCATCACCACTGTTGAGCCGATATACAGCAGGCACGAAAAGATAAAATACTTGCAGAATGTTCTCCAATCCGCGTTCGGAATATTCTTTTTGATCAGCATTACCAAAAACAACATTCTGAACATTATCTTTGTAACGGTCATAATTTCCTCGGTAAAATATGTATAATCATACGTCCCGTAAATAATAGGAATTATGACAGCCGCCGCCGTCAGCAAAACCAACGGTATAATGCAAAGCAGCAGGTCCGAATATACAATTTTACTTACCGTTTTTACCAAAAGGTCAAAATTAAACACCATGTAACCCAGGGGAACAAGGTAGGCGAACGCATACATAATTATGCTGCCCCTGACAGTTATAAACGGAAAAAAGTGATAAGCGCAGAGGAGCAGTATCCAAAGCTTAAATTCCCCTTTTTTCCAATATCCGGTTTGCACTTTTCCGCCTCCCTTATTTAAGACCGTCGATCAACGAGCGCCACTTATTAATAATTGTTTCCCCGGAAAATTCGGAAAGGTTTTCGCCCGACGCCTTACTCATTTTAATGCGTAAATCCCTGTCATCCATTAGGTTGCCCAATTTTTCGGCATAATCCTCTATGCTCATAGCTTGTATTAAAAATCCGTCAATCCCGTCTCTTATCATTTCCCCGGGGCCTGATGTTATATCAAAGCTTATGCAGGGCAGATGATTTACCTTTGCTTCAAGAATAACAAGCGGGAAACCCTCACGTTCGGAGGTCAGCGCGTATATTCCGCCCTGTCGGTACACCGTTTCGGGAGTATCGGTATTTCCCATAAAGAAAACCCTGTTTTCAAGCCCGCGCTGTCGTACCGCGCCGTCGTATTCGGCTTTACCCTCGCCGTCTCCGTAAATAATCCATTTCCAGTCGGGTCTTGTCGGCAGTACTCTTGCCGCTATCTCCGTTAAAATATCATATCTTTTTTCAGGGCTTATACGTCCCAGTGAAAGTATTGTCTTTTCATCGGGATTATAGTCTGCCGCATTCTGTTCTATCGTTTTATTTATTCCGTTATAAATATTGGTAACCTTTTTTTCGGATAAATGAAATTTTTTTCTGTAAGCCTCTGCCGTGGCTTTGGTTAATGTGACTGTCTTTTTTGAGAGCAAAGCGGAAATAAAGCGCACAAGCGTAATTTTTTTCTCGTGCCATCTGCTCATAAGCGCCTCGTGCTCACAAAAAATCAGGCGTGTCCTTGACCTGAATTTCAGCATTGCAATCGCCGGCATTGAAGACTGAAAGCCCATAAGTAAAACGGTATCAATTTCATTATCCTTAATATAGCGGCGAACGCCCTTTCCGCCTTTTTTTATAACCTCTCTGCCGCGCATCGGCTCATCGGTTGCAAAATAAACGCGGTTTACTCGTTCATCAATTTTATAGGGCACCCTATCCTCTGATTTTGTAAGAGAAATTATGTGCACGTCGTAATAATCGCAAAGCTCGTTTGCAAGGTTTGTCAGCACACGCTCTATACCGCCGGTTACGGTATAATCCCAAACTATAAAAGCAATCTTTTTCAATAAATCGCGTCCTTATTTTTTTAAAATACGGTTATATACCGTTCCGAGTTTTTTCTGCGCAAAAGAAACCGCTCTGCAAAGACAGGCGTATAAAACCGTATGTTCTCCGGCAAAAATTTTCTTGATAATTTTCATTTTTGAGGAGGTCGGGTTGTACTTTTCCACTACTTCTTTTGTAAGCCCGTCGTTAAGATAAGCCTTAAAATTGTTTTTGCGCTGCCGCCTTGTCAGCCTTGCTTTTTTTGAAAATTCGCGTATACCGCACGATATAACGTGCTTTATATATATTTTATAAAGCAGCTGCATATTTTCGGCGGTAGCCGCTCCGAGCGCCTCAATACATTCTTTTTCCGATAAATAACGCTTTTTTGATAATGCGAAAAAATTCGGATTATAAGCCGAAACCAAGGTTTCATGCGACGGTTTTCTGTAATTATAAAGCGCGCAATCAAGCGCCGCAACGCTTTTTGCCTTAGGAATAAGCTCAATGTTGAAAAAAAAGTCTTCCATACTTTGTATGGAATTAAATTCAACCCCGCTCGATTTCAAAAAATCCGTTCTGTAAAGTTTGTTCCACATATACGGGAATAAGGCTCTGCCGTCCAATTCGGCTATAAGCGAACCTATTTCTTCAGCGGTGCTGCAAACTGCCCTTTCGGGTTTTACCGAAACGGTATATTTTTCTTCGCCGCGTTTATCTTCATAGCGAAAATTTACCCCGAAAATAACAATATCCGTTTCTTCCCCAACAGCATTCAAAAGCCGCGAGAAGGTATTCGGTTCAAGCCAATCGTCCGAATCGGCAAAAACAGTCCACTCGCCACAGGCATATTGCATACCTGTTTTGCGCGCTTCGCCCAGTCCGCCGTTCTTTTCCTTGTGAATAACCCTTATTCTGCCGTCCTCTTTTGCCAATCGGTCGCATATCTCCCCGCTGTTATCGGGCGAGCAGTCATCCACCAAAATAATCTCGAAATCGGTGAAATCCTGATCGGTAATGCTGTTAACGCAATTTTCAAGATAACGGCTCACATTATAAACCGGAACTATGACGCTTACTTTAACGCTGTTCATTTATCTCCCTGCCTTAAGCTTTGCAAAGGTCTTTGTATTGCCCGATTTTACCTTGGAAATAACCCTGCCCTCCATATAGGTAAGCCCGGCGTTATTCCACTTTATCGGCAGCAGCATTATTTTCATATATTTTGAATTCGGCTTTGCGGTCTTAACGGCATTTTTAACGCGGTCGGTTGAAATTATGCGCTTTATCTCCGCCTTTTTCTCCTTAGAGGAAAGCGGGCAGTTGCGGTTTGTAACATTTTCAACGCAGCCTATTATGCGCTCAATATATCTGCGCGCCAGAAATTCGCGAACCTCGGGAGTATCCACACCCCAATGGGCGAAAAGCTCCTCCATCCAGCCGTTCTCTTCCTCGCGCTTGTCGTACATATCACTGCGGTATTTCGCGGTCTCGCTTTCGGCGCGCTTGCGTATAAAGTGATAGAACTTGTCCGACAAAACGGAAACCCGCTCAACATCGCGCACAACGCTTAAATTAAAGGGGAAGTCGTCCCAAAACGTCTGCGGGAAATAGAGCTTATTTTCAAGAATATAGCTTGATAAATAAAGCTTGTTCCACGGGGTGTAAAGCAGGTTTTTATCAAAAAGCGCATACGCGTTTTTACGAAATTCCTCTTTGGTACCGTAAACCGCGGCGGGGCAGACCTGCTCCTGCGTGAATTTTTCGGTATCGCTGTAATAGGTGTCGATATAATAGCCCGAAACCACCAGCTGCGAATCGTTCTTTTCGGCTGCGGCAACCATCTTTTCAAGCATGTCGGGCTCTGTCCAGTCGTCGGAGTCCATAAAGTACATATATTTGCCTACAGCCTTATCGATAGCGACATTGCGCGCGCTCGGCGCTCCGCCGTTTTCCTTGTGTATTACCTTTATGCGGGGATCTTTCGCGGCATATTCATCGCAGATTTCGCCGCTGCGGTCCTTTGTTCCGTCGTCCACACAGAAAAATTCCCAATCGGTAAGGGTCTGCGCCTGAATACTTTCAATCGCCTTGCCTACATAATCCTCAACGCCGTATACCGGCATTATTACGCTGACTTTAATATCCGCCAATTTTATTTCCTCCGAATATATTTTGTTAGATTATAACACTGATTATTATTTTTTTCAAGCATTACAGCAGCCTGTCCGCAAGACTCAACGCTTCCTCCACGGTATCGTCCATGTCAAAGTACTTATATTGCGCAAGTCTGCCGCCGAAAATCACGTTTTCCTTTTCGGCAAGAGCGGCATATTTTTGGTAAAGCTCATTGTTTTTTTCGTTATTTACCGGGTAATACGGCTCCATGCCCTCTTCCCAATCAGTGGGGTACTCGCGCGTTACAACGGTTTTCGGCTGTGTGCCGAAATTGAAATGCTTGTGCTCTATAACACGGGTATACGGCACCTCGCGCTCGGTGTAGTTTACAACCGCCACGCCCTGGTGGTTTTCTTCGTCCAACACCTCTGTCTCGAATTTAAGGCTGCGGTATTCAAGCTTGCCGAGACTGTATGCAAAATATTCGTCTATCGGTCCTGTGTAAATGCATTTATCTGCCGTTTGCAGATAATTTTCGCGGTCGGCAAGGAAATCTGTGCTGAGCCGAACCTCGGCACCGCTTAGCAGCTTTTCTATAAGCTCTGTATAGCCGCCGCAGGGTATGCCTTGGTAGCGGTCGTTAAAATAGTTGTTGTCATAGGTGAATCTTACCGGCAGACGCTTTATTATAAACGCGGGCAGCTCGCTGCAGTCTCTGCCCCACTGCTTTTCGGTGTAGCCCTTTATAAGCTTTGTGTAAACATCGCGTCCCACAAGGCTTATCGCCTGCTCCTCAAGGTTTTTCGGCTCGCCCTTTATCTCGGCTCTCTGCTTAGCAAGCACCTCCGCCGCCTGCTTAGGCGTTGAAATGCCGAACATTTTTGAAAAGGTGTTCATATTAAAGGGCATATTATACATTTCGCCCTTGTAATTTGCAACAGGAGAATTCACAAAGTTATTAAATTCAACCAAGCCTGTCACATAATCCCAAACCCGCTTGTTTGAGGTGTGGAAGATATGCGCGCCGTATTTATGCACGTCAATACCCTCAACCTTTTCGGTGTATATATTTCCGCCTATATGCCCGCGGCGTTCAAGCACAAGAACCTTTTTGCCTTTTTTTATCGCCTCGTGAGCGAATACCGCTCCGAACAGACCGCTGCCCGCGATTATATAATCGTATTTTTTCATACAGTGCTTTCCTTTCAGAAATGTATTACTGTGTTATTTTACCACTTTTTCCCCGATATTACAAGTGGTATTATTTTAACCGGGATATATGAGGGCGGAGTAACGCGGAAAATGTTTTTAGTAAGGGGAGCGGCGCTTATCTGCGTGCCGTAGAGTTTTTAGCGGTTTTTCGCTTACTAGATGCTTTTCTGTCGCCGGAAAACGAAAAATGCGGTGCTGACGCCGCAAAAACCGATTTTCGAATTTATTAAGAGGCGGTCATATATCTGTCTTGAAAAATTGATATTTACGGTATAATATATAAATTGCACAGATTGGGTAATTAAAAATCGGCGGCCGGGCTTCGGTGAGTCCGGCTGCCGTGAAAAGAAAGGAAAAAGTAAAATGAAAGTCATGAGCAAGCAAAGGAACAGTAAAATGTGTATAGTCTGCGGCATGGAAAATCCAATAGGATTAAAAGCTCAGTTTTATAATATGGAAGATGAAAGTGTTATGACAATATTCAAATACAGCGAGGAATTTCAAAGCTTTCCCCAAAGAGTTCACGGGGGGCTGATCGCAACAATGCTTGACGAGTTGGGCTTGAGAGCGTTGTGGGCAAAAAAGAAATCAGAAGATATATTCGGCGTAACCGTATCAATTGAGATTAAATATAGGAAGCCTGTGCCGTATGACGAAACCTTGATCGGGAAAGGATCGGTAAAAAAAGAAACTTCAAGGTTCATAGTTGCATGCACAGAGCTGTTTGATAAAAACGGGCAGCTGCTTGCGAATGCGGAGGTAAAATATATGAAATCAGATGTGAATAAAATTTCAAAAGAAGTAGATTCACATGAAGAAATGTGTTATTTGATTGATGACGGTATCAAAGAAATTGAATTTGAAAATTGATTAAATACAAATAGTATTTGATGCGGGATTATTGAGGAGCATCGGCACAATCACTTGACCTGCCGCAGAAACACCTGCTTTTATGCCCGCCTCATATTATGTCCGCGCTTTTTAAGCCGCAGAATAAAGAATACACAGAGCAAGCTCTGGCATATAAGCATAATAATGCAGCCCTCGAGCTTCATATCTCCGCCCGAAAGCAGGCGGTTTCCGCTGAGAGTGAGCTTCAGCAAATACGGCTTTTCGTCAAAAAGTGAAAGACTGCCGAAAACCAGCGAGCTTAAAGCGTTATAGACAAAATGCGCGGTAAACGGGGCTAAAACCGAACGGGTGTACTCTGCGAGCAGGCAGAGCACGAAATTACCGAGCAGCATATTTGCCGCATAAATAATGCCGCCTTTAAAAATACCCGGATTCATTGATAGGAAAAGTAAGGTTATTATCACCGCGACCGGTGCGAAGCCGTAATATTTACGGTAAAGACGGAAAAGATACCCGCGCAGCAGAAGCTCTGTAGCAAGCGTATTCATGAAGATTGCGGCGAGCCAAATAAGAGTGTTTCCCGGGCGGTTTATTCCCGAAAAACGCAGCGTCCTTATAATAAAGAGCGGCAGCACGGTCAGCACAATCGGAGCAATACCGGTTATAAGCCCTATGCTGTAATGCCTGAATTTATTTGCCGTGTTGAAAATTTTAAGCCTGTTATGCTCGACCGCCGTTTTGAAGAGCAGTGTAAATATCAGCATCACAGTAAAGAAAACGCCCTCGCGCCATAAATTGCTCACGGCGGCGTTTTTCGCCTTTACCGACGGCAGGTAATAGGCGATAACTATGGAGAGATCAAAGAAGAAAAGCGTTTTGTAAATATTTATAATCAGATTTTTCACGCGCGTAGCCTCTCTGTTTCTTTTTTTACAATTATATAACAACCTGCCCGTACAATCAAGGCGAAATATAAAAAATCCGCAAATTGCATTTTGCAATCGGCGGATTTCGGCTTTATCTTTTCTTTTTTATCAGATGTATTATAAGTCCGATGCAAAGCCCCGCGAACGCCGGCAGCAGCCAACCGAGGTTTTTATTGAACAGCGGAAGATATTTTGCCGCAAGCTCTATCGGAACATCAAGCCTTAACACCTTTTGCAAAAATTCCGGCAGGGTCTTCATGCAGTCGAGTATCGCTGCCGCCCAGGTTCCGACCATTACGGATATGTACACGGCTCTGTCGTGCCCGAAGAATTTACCTGTAAACGCCAGAATGATAAGTGCGATTGCAGGGGGATATATCAGCATAAGCATGGGAATCGAATATTCTATTATCGCGCTGAGACCTATATTTGAAACCGCAAAGGAAAATACCGTAAATAAGATTGCCCAGACCTTATACGGCACCTTGCCGTTCGTCATTTTAACAAAGGTCTCCGAGCAGGAGGTAACAAGCCCTATCGAGGTTTTAAGACAGGCGAAGGTTATTGTCACCGCAAGGATTATATTTCCGGCGCTGCCGAGGTAATGCCCCGCAATCTGCGTTAAGGCGATGCCGCCGTTTTCGGATAATTCAAAAAGTCCGCGCGACTGCGTACCCATAAGTATCGTCAGAACATAAATGATTGCCATTAAGGCGCCTGTAAGCACGCCCGAACCCAAAACATCGCGGGCAACGGCACTGTCGTCGTTAACACCCATGCGGCGTATAACATCAATTACAACTATACCGAAGGCAAGACCCGCAATTGCGTCCATAGTGCCGTAGCCCTCAATAAAGGACGAAAAAAACGCGCCGTTCTTATAGCCGTCGACAGGCTCAACCTCGGAAATCCTCGCCCCGGGGGATAAAAGCGCCGCAATTATCAGCACCGCCAGGAAAACAAGGAACAGGGGGTTGATTATCTTGCCTATCCATAGCGTGATTTTTCCCGGACGCAGCGAGAAAAACAGAACTAAAGCAAAAAACACCGCCGAAAAAATAAGCAGAGCGAGCCATTCCCTCGAATCATTGCCGAGCATGGGGGTTATGCCGGTCGTAAAGGAAACCGTGGCGCATCTCGGAATCGCAAAAAGCGGCCCTATTGTGAGATATAAAATACAGGTGAAAAAGATTCCGTACCCGCGCCCGACCTTGGAGGACAGGGTCTGCAGACCGTCGGAATGGGTAATTCCTATCGCGGCGACGCCGAGAATCGGAATCCCGACCGCCGTAACAATAAAGCCTATCATGGCGTAAATAACATTTCTTCCCGCCATTTGACCCAGATGCACCGGAAAAATAAGATTGCCCGCGCCGAAGAACATACCGAAAAGCGTTCCCGCGACAAGTATTTTTTGCTTAAAGCTAAGTTTATCCGTATTCATTAAATAAAACACCTCTTTTGATATTTTACATTATATATTGAAAAAAGTAAAACAAACGGTTATAATAGTTATATGACAATTTGTAATACATAAAGGTGAAAGCATGGACGGAAAAAAGCTTGAAATACTAATGACGGCGGTGGATCTCGGCAGTCTTTCGAAGGCATCTGACGCGGTGGGATATACCCAATCCGGGCTGACGCACCTTTTCGACAGCCTTGAGCGCGAGATAGGACTTACGCTGATACGGCGCGGACACCGCGGAATTTCTCTGACGCGTGCGGGAGAGGAATTAATGCCGTATATCAGGGAATTTTTGAGAGCGAACGCAAATCTTGAAAATCGAATCTCGGCAATAACCGAGCAAAGAAGCGAGACCGTAAGGGTTGCGGCATACGCCAGCATAGCGATGCACTGGATGCCGGAGATATTGTACCGCTTTCGCAGGGTCTGCCCCGATATCAATGTCGACCTTCGTATGGTGGACAATGCGCTCGAGCCGTTTGAACTGCTTGAAAGCGGGAAGACGGATGTCATTTTTGCCGCAGGGCAGGGCGGCGATGTTCATGATTGGACTCCGCTTTACGATGATATTATGTATGCGGTGCTGCCGGCCGATTATCCGCTGACGGACGGTGAGCATTTTTCGGTCGGCGAATTCTCCGGGAAGGAGTTTATAATGCCCTACGGGAGATTTGATATAGAGGTAAACAAAATTTTCTCCGCAAACGGGATAAGGGCAAATATAAAGCCGGCGCACGTGGATGACGAAACCGTGATACGCATGGTCGGCAAGGGACTCGGAGTATCTATGATGAGCGAAATGATGATACGCGGCAGAACCGACGATGTTAAGGTGCTGCCGATAAGCCCGTCTGCGGGCAGAAAACTAGGAATGGGAATGAACAGCGGCGGCGGGGCTGTGGACGGAATCGGACGTCTGAAGGAATGCGTGCTTGCATTTTTGGGAAAGGAAAGCAGGTGAATTTCTCCGCGGCTCTTGATTTGAGAAATTCAAAAACGGCTCTATTATATATATGTATATACAAAAAATATCCGTACACGACTGAAATTTCCATACCGCCGAAAATAAAATGCATCTTAAAAAGACGATGAGAAGGCGCCGATTCCACAACATATTGGGGAATCTCGGACAGGCAAACAACTATTGAAAAAAACTTTAAAAAAAGATAAAAAAAGTGTTGACAAAGGGGAGGGGTTGTGGTATTATAATCTAGCGCTCTGAAAAACAGGGCAGCAAACGGACCTTGAAAATTAAACAACGACAATAATAAGGACCCGACAATTCTCGAGAGAAATTGAGAGAATAAAGAGTACTTTTCAAAAGTAAAAGGACAAGACAATACGTCAGTATTGTGAATGAGCAGAGAATGCTCTAAGATAGATTTAAATGCCGGAAGGCGTTTAGAAATAATATTTTAGAGAGTTTGATCCTGGCTCAGGACGAACGCTGGCGGCGTGCCTAACACA
>ERZ857998.539-NODE-539-length-52357-cov-8.481091_pt1 | contig 52357 bp, 54 predicted proteins | sample MGYA00519954_ERZ857998 | MGnify/ENA primary metagenome ERZ857998 (study PRJEB31778, sample SAMEA3449424) | human gut metagenome | biome: human gut; feature: human-associated habitat; material: faeces | place: United Kingdom | collected 2010/2012 ...
TAAATTTTTCATATTCTTTTTCTGCTTTTTCTACTGCTTCTTTATGAGATATACTACCACTATTATCTAATATTTTTTTTCTTCTAAATTTTAATAAATCATTTGTTGCATCTATCCAATCCTTCATTGTCATAACATGTCTTTGTTTTGCTTCATCCTCTGCAAATACCAAAAATAAATTTGTTAAATCTTTCAAATTATTCATTTCTTCTTCGTTTAAATAATTCTTTGCAATAATTACATCATATTTATATATTAAAACATCAGGAGAATTTTTCCAAGTTGTTAACCCCATATGCTCTTTTTTTGAATTAGCCCTTTTAAAAATAAGTTCTGCAGCAGTATGTCCGCTTATAGCATAGTGCAACTTATTTTGAACAATTTTAAAGAAAGTATAAGCGTCTTCTGATTTTGAATTGTAATCTGCTGCTGTTGCAATAAATAAATCAGTGATTTTTTGATATGCCATTCTTTCACTTACTCTAATTGTTTTAATACGTTCTAATAATTCATCAAAATATTTTGTATCATATTTATTTCCATTTATAAAACGTTCATCATTTAAAGCAAAACCTTTTGTCATATATTCTTTTAAAATTTTTGTAGCCCATATTCTAAATTCTGTTGCTTTTTTAGAATTAATTCTATAACCCACAGCAATTATAGCATCTAAACTATAAATAGTTGTGTTATAGTTTTTTCCGTCATCGGCAGTTAACGAGCATTTCTCGGTAACTGATTTTTTGTCTAATTCTTTTTCTTCAAATATATGTTTCAAGTGTAAACTTATATTATCTGTAGAGCATTCAAAAACCTTTGACATTCCTTTTTGTGATAACCATAAAGTTTCATCTTTATAAATAGCATCTACTACAATATTACCTTCGCTATTTTTATATATAATTAATTTATTATCTTCCATCAATACTCTCCTTTCCTTTAGTTTTTCATAAGTCATACACTTATCAATTTAAATTAAAATTTATTAAAAAATGTTCCAAAATGTACAAAGCATTTAGTAAAAATTCCTTTTATTTTCAAATATTCAAGTGTGTTTTTTCATTACTCCCCACTTACCAGTTGATACTCGTTGATGGTAAACTTTTTGTATCTTCATTCATTTTTTTATTCTTTCTCATTTCTCTTTTTTGGTACATATCCATTTTAATCACTTTTTTCTATTTAGTTTCATTTTAAAAAAATACTTTCTAATTACGCCCTTTAACTAAATGATATTATATCATTGTTTTGTCTTTTAATAAAGTCAAGTGCTTCAAAATATTTATCTTCGCATTCCGGAATTTCATCAAACTATTGAATTGCTAACTCAGTATCACAAAACTTCCGTTTCACCGATATTCTCTCTGGGCTACACCCATTACTTGTGTCTGTGGCTGTTCAGGAGTATCTTTAATAATGCACTATCTCTAACAGGAATGTACTTGATGAATGTGTATCAAATTTTCAAAAAATATTTCTTGCTCTTCTAAAAATAAAATAAAAAGGTGTAGAAAGTATTAACTCCCTCTCACCTGTTTCCACACTCAAATTTAATTTTTAAAGTCATAATTTCTATAGAATTATAATATAGAAATATTGCTACCTCTTATGAAAAATTAACTAATAATACATTTATCATCATTCATCATCCTTATAGTATTCATTATCACTAAGTTCATCTGAAGAAATTGACTTCTTTTGAAAACTCCAAGGTGCAAATCCTCCTTTTCTTACTGAATCTTTTTATATCAATACTATCTATATCCACATACCTCTTTAGGTACCTTATAATAAACTACATAATTATAAATTTGATAACCTCTAGTTACTGTTATAAACTTTTTATTCTTATCTCTAAAAAATAATTTAGTAGGTCCAAAATCCAATATAAGCAAGAAGTACCCCACACAAAACCATTCCCATATTACTCGTAGCAACAACACTTATAATTCCGTATCCATCATTAAATAATAAAAAAAGATAGACATTTACGCCTATCTAGTTATTAAATTTTCTTTTATAAAGTACTGCTCCAGCAAATACTAATAATGACACACCGGTAGTAATAATCCAAGTACTAACATTATCTAATGTAGCAGGATTTTCCAACTTATTACCACCAATAACATACGTACTAAAATGATTAGTTTCAAATACTAAATAATCACCTTCTATTTTTACATCATGTTTCTCTATCTCACCATTATCTTTAACATAATAAGCAGTTAAATCTAATTTTCTAAGTTCATCATTAAGAGGTACATAAACCTTAAATACACCATTTTCTAATTTAGAAATATTTTTATTTATTGAATCAGAAAATAATTTTAAATCTACTACTAAACCATTATTAATATTTGTTTTCTTTAAGAACTCTTTATATTCATCACTCTTAGCATCAATAACTACCGTATTAATTTTAGAATCTAGTGGCACTTCTGAAGAATCAGTTTTAATTGAAATATCAGTTAAAGCATCTACTGTATTCATTACAGGTGTTCTCATTTTTGATGAATCCTTAGCAATAAAATAATAATATTCTTCTTCACCAATAGTAACTTTATAGTATTCACCAAGTGTTTTATTAACATCAACTATATCTTTTAAAGATAATATTCCAAAATCATTAATATCAGCAATTTGTCCAGCATATTCTATTTTTACATTTGCTTTTGGAATATATTTATTAACTCTATCTAAAGCCGCTTTAATATAAGCTTCTCTAGTATTTTCGGTTTCATCTGGTACATATAAAACGTTATTTTGTTTTACACCAGTGGTATTAACATAAGAATATATAACTCCATCAAATAATAGATTTAAGAAACCAAAACAACCACTTGTAAATTGATCATCCCATCCAGCTCTTGTGTCTAACTTAGTTCCAATATTCATATATCCAATCTTATTTTGAAATTCAGAAGAATAATTAATTATTGCATTAATTGAATCAATCCACTCTCCAAAACTAGGAAAAGCATATTTATAATTAATTGTTTCTAAATCTTCCATCAAAAATAAATGTTCTTCAATATTTTGATTATCAACTACAAACGTCTTAGCATAACCATCTAATCTATTTTTTATTTTTGAATTAGGTGTTGCATATTCAAAAGTAGTTTCGTAAGTCTTTTCTCTATAAGTTTTTACCTTATCAGAGATATTAATCATGCATTTATTTTTCTCATAGCATCCACCAACAATACGATATCTATCAGTATCATATTTACTCAAAGCCGCAGTAATTGCTGTTTCAGCAAACATAGAATCATCTAGTGGATCAACACTAGCAACTTTTACTTTACCATCTTTAAGCATAGAATTATATATTACATCCATTTCAGTAAAATCAAAGTTCTTGTTAAAATTTAATCTTGTAATATCAAAATAAATATCCCAATCATCTGATGTATATTTACTATGCTTATTTCTTAATGTCTTATTATAAGCATCTACTAGCTTGCTTTCCATCATACTGTTGCCATCTTCACCACTAATTGTTACACCAGCCATAAGCTCTGCACCAGTATAAGTTTTCTTAAAATTCTTAAAGTCTGATGTTAATGTGTAAGTATACTCTTCATCAGCATTAAGATTAAAACCAGTAATAACAAATGAATACTTGCTACCCTCTTGACCATTCATTGAATATTCAATATACTGACCAATATCAGTACCTCCTGATTGTTCCGAAGCACTTTGCCCATTACACTTAATATCGCTATAAGTTATATAAGATTCATCAGCAAATACTATTGTCGGCAAAAATAAAATAGCAACCAAAATCCCTAAAAAGTGTTTTACCATTTTCATTTCATCCTCCTATAATAATAGGATACCACATATTATTAATTTAGTCCATTACCAAATTAAAAATCAGACGTCAAATCTGATTTTACATATTAATTTAAAATTGGATATTTTTTACTCGCTTGCATAGTAAGTTTCTGAACAATAAAATTAAAATAAAAAGCAGGTCTATCAAAAGTTGTTCCACTATAACCATTATCAATGTACTTATTAATTACTTCTAATTTATTTTCTTCGCAAAAAAAATCAGTCATTTTTATTTGATTATCTATACTATCAGAATTACTATAGCTTTCATCTCTAGAAAGTCTTATATAAGAGCCAACTTTATAATTCACCGTAGTCATTACTTTCTATTTTGGGTTGTTCATCAACATATTGATAATTCAGTGCATTGTCTTTAGAAATTGCAGATTTTTTTGTTTCCTTTTCATATAAATCTCTAGCTCCTTTTGCTACTCCTCCACCTCTTTTGGCTACATTTAAATTTTCTTTTAATCCTTGTGGGTGTTCTCCTCTTGATATGTCTCTTGTTGCAATCTCTCCTATGTTTGTAAGAGCAACTTCTATGTCCGTCATATTGTCTCTTAACGACTCTTTTCGAAGACCTTTTAACTCTTTATATTCACTAGCTTTCATTCCAGACCAACCTTTGTAGATTTCATTTTGAGTTGCACGATATTTTCGTGCAACTGACTTCCTTCAACTGAAAGTTTTCTTTTTAAATCACTCCAATAATTTCTCGGAATATTAGCATTAGTTAATGCACCAATAATATCAACTACACTAAAATAATATTCTTCATTTTCACTGTCCCAAATACTTCTTATCTCTTTATCTTCAAATAAATTTGAAATTGTTTCTAATTTGTTATTCAATTACCACACCTTCTTTCTTATTCTAATTATGGGGGTTAAATGTCGTAATCACCTCTCTAATTCCTAGTTTAAATAATATCAAAATTACTATATTTTGATCATTTTTTTGTTAATTTAACCGTTTTTTGATAAAATCGTGCAAGATATAAAATCGAGGAAGTCCTTTATTTATAAGGAGTTGTTAGTGGGTTTAAATAAATCATAATCAAACACGGAATGGGGACTTTTGAAAAAACTTTCTTGACTATTATTTTTCTTATTTTCTGCTCTCATTTTTCTTTTTTGATACATATCCATTTAAATCACTTCCTTTTTATTTTAAATTTTTACCATAATATTCAACATATATCTCTGTTCCATCTGGATATATTTCTTTAGCATTTTTAATATGTTCCACAAATCCATAATGCTTATATATCTCTTTATTTCTTATTTCCTCAGGTTACATTCCTAATGTTAATAAAATATAACCTTTATTTTCATTTAGATATTTATTATAGAATTCATCCATTGAAGATATATATTTTTAATTTTGTATAACTCTAATTCTTTATGGGATATATCGCCACTATTATTTAATGCTTCTTCTCTTCTAAACTTTAATAAATCGTTAGTTACATTTATCCAACCTTTTATTGTCATTACATGTCTTTGTTTTACTTCTTTTGGGGATAATTGGAATAATTCTATTGATTAATCCACTTTGTTCTTTACTTAATGTATATATATCTTTATATAAATTACAATTATTATTATATAATTTTTCAAATAGTAATAAATTATTTTTGCATAATTCTAGTGCTTTTATATATTTTTTTCTATAAGTGTTTTCATCTACACTAGGACATTCAAAACCCTGTTTTATTTCTTTATTACTTAATGCATTTAGCATACCAAGTCCTTTTTGTATTGTTTTTAATAATAGTGAGTTAGTAATAAATAATTCTTGTCTGTTAGGAATTACAATTTTGTTTTTAATATCATATAAGAGGTATCCATCATTAGTTGGATCAAATATGTAACTTGTGTTATCTTCTTTTACTAATGTTATTAAATGGTTTGGCAGTGCTATGAAATCAGTAATTTTGCTAACTATTTCAGCAAATTTTTTACCTTCATCATCTGAATTTAATTCTATTGGGGATAGTTTTTGTAAATTACCACAAGCACCTGTTCTATCATTTACTAATAGGTTTGATGCGGTGTAACCTTGTTTTATACTTAAATCTGTAAACAAACTAGATATTGATCTGCAAACTCCTTTTCCTCTTATTACATCAATTCCGTTTAATAAAGCAAAATCTTTCATATCGCTACTATATATGAATGAATGATTATGTGATAGATATCCAGATCTATATAAATATACGTAAGTTGCAAATAATGTTACGGGATCATTTATATTTAATTCTTTTAGCATAGCTGATGTGTTATTTATTATTTCATCGTACATTTGCTTTAACTCCTTATATTCTTCTGTCTTTCTTTGCGTATAATTTACGGTTAATATTTTTTATTGAATAATTTAATGTTTAAGTACTTAATATTATGAATATTCTTTTTTTAATTCATCAATATATTTAGTTTTTATACAATCAAGGATTTTATTAGTAATATCAATAGTACACTCTCTTTGAGATTTATTTGTTGTATCAAACAAATAAAAATTAATGTTCTCTTTTTTAGATAGTTTTTCAATGTTAATTAAAGAAGTGTTATACTCGTTTACGTTTTCTTCGTTTAAAAAACTTCTTTTTTCTAGAGATAAATAAGCTTTATAATCTCTTTTTATTGATGTAGTGGCATCTGTGTATGTTCCAATAATGATATCGATTTTATCTTTAATCATTGGAACATATTCTTTTTTATATTCTTCATATTCTTCTTTTGTAAGTTCTCCTTTTAAATGTAATCTATCAACCCATATTAACCTATCAAATAACGATCTATCAATTAAAATAATATCATTCTCTTTTTTTATTTCACATTCTAGTTCTTCTTTTACATATCTAGGTATTTCAAAATTAACAATTTTTTTATATTGATTTTTTAAATTAGGTTTTATCTCTTTTTTGTATTTTTTAGAAGTAGTAAATTCTTCTAACATAGAAACTTTTATACCGGATTTTGTAAATAGATCATATAAATTATTTATAATTGTTGTTTTACCAGTTCTTGGTGTTCCCGTAAATTCGATTACAAATGGTTTTTTATTTTGCATTACTGAATTTAATTTAACTAGTTCTTTTACTTTATATTTTATTTTTAATAATTTATCATATTCAGATATATTATCTTTAAAAATTACATTTTTTAAGTATTCATCGTCTTTTTTGTCATAGAATAGATATTCATACAAATATTTTAATCTTTCATACATTGGTACAGTTTCATTAACGTTATTTATTAAACTTTTGTATATATTTTCATAATACTATTTTTGTGAATCAAAATTTCTATTAAAATTACTAAAATCTAATTTTCCATTTATTTCTTTTAGTATAATTAAATCTTCTAAATTGCTAATTTTGTCAGCACATATAATTGCTTTATGCCTTAAATCTAAATTTTTTATGCTATCTATTGTACGCTGCTTTCTTTCTTCCCAAGATAGAGTTTTATCCATTTCTGATGCTGAAACGACTAATGATGTAATATCTTCATTAAATAGTTTTAAAATATCTTCTTCACTATACTTTGTATCTTCTATTACATCATGCAAGTAACCAGACGCAACGACATTATCATCAAATTCATATTCTTCTAAAATTAAACCAACGTTTATGGGATGAATAATCATTGGCTTTTCTTTGTCACTTTTTCTTACTTGACCTTTATGAGCTAAAATAGCGAATTCTTTTGCTTTTTCTTTAATGTTCATTAAAATACACCTACTTTCTTATATCTTATTATAACTTATATGCTTTAATTTTACCACACAAACAAATGTTCGTCAACATTTTTACTTAATTTTGCTATTTATAAATAAGAAAAGTAGATTTTCATCTACTCTATCACATTTCCAATTCTTTTAAATGGAAAGACAATAATTCCTGTATAACCTTCAATATCTTCTTTATCAATTAAACCAATTATTCTACTATCCTTGGATATACTTCTATTGTCCCCTAATACTAAGTATTTATTTTCTGGTATTTTTTCATATCCTAAATCTTTTAAACTAAAATTGTTTGTAATATCTCTTTTATATTCTTCTTTTATTTCTTTTCCATTTACGTATAAAATGTTATCTTTGTATTCTATATAATCTCCGGGAAGCCCAATAACACGTTTTATAATTTTTTCATTATTATATTTGATTACTACAATATCAAATCTTTTTAATCCATTTATTCTATAACCAATTTTATCTAAAATCATTATATCTCCATCTAATAAAGTAGGCACCATAGAATCTCCTGTTACTCTTATTGGAGAATAAAGGAATGTTCTAAAAAGTAGAACAAAAATGATAATTAAGAAATATTGTAAACATTCTTTTAATATATTATTTTTCATATAAATTTACCAAAAATAAGACATGTTTTATGTCTTATTAATTTCTTTCTTTTAATTTAAATTGACCAACTAAATCTCTAGCATAATATAACTTAGCTCTTCTTGCTAATCCCTTACGAGTTACTGTGATTGCTGCAATTTTAGGTGAGTTAATTGGGAAAGTTCTTTCAACACCAATTCCTGATGATTTTTTTCTTACAGTGAATGTTTCACTTATACCGGAATTTTTACGAGAAATAACTATACCTTCAAAACTTTGAATTCTTTCTCTTTTACCTTCTATTATCTTCACATCAACTTTAACAGTATCTCCAACTCTAAACTCAGGAATATCAGTTCTGATTTGTTTAGCAGTTATCTTATCGATAATATTCATTCTATCACTCCATTTCTTATCATTAATCATATAAAAATACATCGGATTAACGTTTTCACGAAATTAATTCTAACATATAATTTAAAAATATGCAATATAAACTTAAAATTTACCTACTTTTACTGGATTTTTCAATTGACGTAAATGATATTGCCTTTTTTCTTTGCTTAAATTCTAAAATAATATAATCTATTTTTTTCTTAACACTTCTTTTATAATCTTCACCTAATATTTTAGAATATTCATTATTTAATAGTGCTTTTATTCTATCTGCTTCATCTAATACTAATAAATCATCATCATCACTATCAGTATCTAATACTTTCATAACAAGCATAAGTAAATGCTGTAGTTTTCTTTCTATATTTTTTTTGACCATATTTTCAGTTAACTTTGTGTCTGTTATTTGAAGATTTTTAATGCTTATTACATCAGTTCTTTTTGCGTTATTTTTTGGATTTAATGAGTAACCGTTTAGTTCATCCATTTTTATTTTTCCTGTTAATGTACTTTTTATTAAAGTATATTTATATATTAAATCAGGTCTTCTTTCTTTTGTTCTTTTAATGCTTTCTGTTTTTCTCCACTCTTCAATTTTTTTATGATCACCACTTAGTAATACATCAGGTACCTTCATACCATCATATTCTCTTGGTTTTGTATAAGTAGGATAATCCAATTTATTGTTATTAAACGAATCGTTTTTGTGTGAACCAGTTTCTATAACTCCATCAACTAATCTTGTTACTGCATCACTTACTATCATGCTTGGTAATTCTCCGCCTGTCAATACATAATCTCCTATACTAATTTCCATATCACATACACTTCTAATTCTTTCATCGAATCCCTCATAGTGTCCACATACTAGTACTAGATGTTCTTCCTCACTAAGTGAATAGGCAATTTTTTGATTAAATTTCACTCCTTGAGGTGTAAGTAAAATTACTTTGGAATTTGTTTTTCTAACACTTTTTATTGCATCAAATACTGGTTGACACATTAAAACCATTCCACTACCTCCACCATAAGGTGTATCATCAACTTTCTTATGTTTATCAAGAGAATAATCTCTTATGTTAATCGTATTAATGGATACCAAATTTCTATTAATTGCACTTTTAATTATTGATGTGTTTAAAAAGCCATCAAACATTTCTGGAAATAAAGTTAAAATATCAATTTTCATTTTATTCACCTCTATATATCAATTGGATAATTCATAGTAATTGTTTTTGATTCTTCATCCTTATTTACAATAAATACATCTTCATATGGCACTAATTTATTGTTTGAAAGACGTATAAGTATTTTTCCATTATTCTTTAACACTTCTTTAACACTATAAATATCATTTTTTATCTTTATGTTATATTTAATTAAATCTTCTATAATAAATTCGTGTATATCATTAGGATCAATATATACTAAATTACCTTTGAATGGTAATATTTCATTAATATTGTTAATTCCATCAAAAGTTAGCATGTCATAATTTTTATGAACTCTATAACTTTTGATTAAAAATTTCTTGTTATTAATATATATATAATTCCCCTTTTTAAATATCAAATCTTTTCTACTAAAATCACTTTTTATTCTTATCTCACCTTTTATACCATGTGTATTTACAAATTTTCCTATTTTAAGCATATTCACCTACTCATTTCATACAAAATTATACTAGTTGCAACACCAACATTTAAACTTTCACAACTTTTATTCATCGGTATGTAAATAGCTCCATCACACAAATCATTTATATAACTACTTACGCCATTACCCTCATTTCCCATTATTATAGCACATTTATTATAAAATTTAGCACTTTTTATACTTATTCCATTATTAACATTAGTAGTATATATTTTATATCCATTGTTTTTTAAAAGTGGAATAAATTCTTTTAAATTTTTTGTTATTACATTTGCATAAAATAACATACCTTGGGTTGCTCTTATAGTTTTTTCATTATATAAAGATACTGTATCTGTACTTAAAACAATTGTATCAATATTAAATGCAACTGCACTTCTTATAATTGTCCCTAGATTACCTGGATCTTGAATATTATCGAGTATAAGTATTTTATCACCTACAATTATATCGTTATCTTTCATTTTACATATTCCTATTATACTTGGTGAGGAAGCTAATGAAGCGATTTTTTTCATTACATTTGGTGTAATAATTGTTTCATTTTCATATCCACTTTGTTCTAGTGAAAATACTTCTATTAAACAATTATTTTTGTAGGCCTCTTTTACTAAATGCTCACCTTCGACAATAAACATTTTATATTCATCTCTATATTTTTTGTTTTTTAATTTAATGATTTCCTTTATTTTTTTGTTTTCAACACTACTAATTATCATCTCTCATTTCCTTTCTTAATTGTTTATAATTTGGACAATATTTAGATACTAAATTCCAAAATTCTTTTGAATGATCAAAATGTATAAAATGGCATAATTCATGTACTATTACATAATCTAAGTATTTAATATCCTTTTTTATAAGTTCTAAATTAAGCGTAATAGTTTTGCTTTTTTTATTACATACACCCCATCTGGTACTCATTTTTCTAATTTTTATATTAGGATATGGAATAGATTCAGAAAACATATTATATATTTCTTTTACTCTTTTTTCATATATATCAACTGCAAATTCTTTTAAATATTTATCAATATTATTATCTTTTATATAAAATTTATTACCATATAATTCTGGATGAGTTTGATTAGATAATTTTATAATATCAACTTCTTTTCCTAAAATAAAATTTTTATCATTTTTTTGTTTTTTTCTTTTCATTTTTTCTAAGCAATCTTTAATTGAATCATAATTGGCTATAATAAGTTTTTCAATATCTTTATCTCTTGCAAATTTATTTGTAGTGATATATATCTTTAAATCTTCTTTGACTCTAATATAAGTATTTTTATTATTTTTTTTAATAATTATTATTTCATAATTTTCGTTATCTGTTTTAAATAACATACTACCACCAATTTAATTATAACACAAATCTAATATTATATATAAATGTTACTTTAATATGTAAAGAAATTCTGTTTTTTGAATTGTCATTACATTTTAATATTATTTTAATAAAGAGTATTTAGAAAGTATTAATTTTTTTGCACTTGATTGGCTATCTTTAATAGATGTCATAAAGAAATCTTTTCTAATATCATTTAAACCATTATCATCTATAGTAGAAAAATTATATGGATTTAATATAGTATATCCCTTCTTTTTTAGTTTTTCTGTTGATGTTTTATGATTGTAAAAACAATAATCATTCAAAGTTTCTTCATAAGAAGACCCATATTTGTTTTCGAAATATTTATCATAATACGGACGATATTTAACACCAGTTTCAATATCTACAGTATCAATTGAAGCTACTAAAGAATCATCATATTCATTAAAAGATAACTTATAATCATAGTTGCTATAAACATCTCTTGTAAGCCAATAACAACCTGTACATACTAGAATTCCATTTGAAGATGTAATCTCAAAATTTTTAAGTAAATCTTTTACTAACTGCCATTCATTATCTACTGAAGATAAACCAGCATCTAATTTGCATAAATTTAGAAATTCCTTCACCGAATCATTGCTTAACAATTCTTTAATCTTATTTCTTCTTTCTACCTCTTCTTTTAACATTTTTCTTAATTTAATCAGTTCGCTTTTTTTCATAAATATTAATATATTTCCTCCTATCAATTGTATTTAAATCTATATTTAAAGATTTTATAATGTTTAATAAATCATAAACATCCTTTTTATAGTCACCACTTTTATTTATGTTTTCAATTTCTATAAATAATCCTATATCTTTAACATTATCAAAGGAAAACTCGTACTTATTTTTATATATATAACTAGTTCTATTTTTTTCTATTATTCCAATTTCTCTAACTCCAAATTCTGATAAAATTTTATTTAAATTTACTATATTATCTACTAATATATCATATTTTTCATAATGATTTTTATCAATTTTTTTCTTATAACTAAATATATATTTTCCATTTTCATTTCTTGTTCTTAACCAATTATTATCAATAAAACTATAATAAGTATCAATTTGTTTGGTTATTTTTTTTGCATTTGAATTTTTACTTATTAAATTAAAAATTCGATTATATTCTTTGTTGTCAATTTTTAATTTTATTTCTATTTCATTTGTATCTCCTTCATAAAATTCATCGTTTATTAAATAATAGAAACTTTTTTTAAAATAATCAGATATTTTATATATCATATTTAAATCCGGTAAAGTTCGATTATTTTCCCAACTAGAAATAGTTTTCTCGGATACACATAAAATTTTTGCTAATTCACTTTGTTTAAGATTATTTTTTATTCTTTCTTTTTTTATTTTATTGCCTAAATTATCCATAGAAACCTCCTACGAATATATTTTATCATATTTATTAATGAACTTTTCTCTATTATTTGTAGAGTTTTTTTATGTATAATAAAAAACTCCATCATTGCAATGAAGTTTTTTTTATTTCTAACATTATAATCCTCCTTTTTAAATATTATTCTTTTCTAACTCTTTGATTTTTTCTGGATTTTTTACATAAAGTTCAGTATATCCACATTTAGGACACACAACACAATTTATTTTTTCCTTGCCAGTTTTAAACATTCCTTTTTCCCTTACATCAATTCCATATCCATTAGATACCGTTAAAACTAAATCTTCAACCATTTCAGTTTCACATCTTAAACACATTCTCATTTATACACTTCCTTAAATAAATATAAATTGTTTATTTTAGTTTAATTTCTAAATCTTTTTCTTTATATTCTTTACCATCTACATATGCAACAGTTAATTTTATTGAATCTCCTTTTTTCTTTTTTAGTAATTCATCTTGAATGTCTCCAATATCATCTACTTTTTTATCTTCTACTTTTGTAATGATATTTCCAATTTCTAATTCTGAATCTTCTGCATTACTTTTTGAAGCTATTTTTGATATATAAAACCCTATTGGCATATTATAATTTTTACTTTGGTCTTTGGTTACTACATATCCTTCGACACCAAGTGTCATACCTGATGATACTTCTTCACCATTCATAAGAGAAGTAATTAATTCTTTTACATCAGTTATTGGAATAGCAAATCCCATTCCTTCAATACTTGCTTCACTTGAATATGCATTAGATGAATATTTTGCTGAATTTATCCCAATTACTTCACCTTTATTATTTAATAATGCACCACCACTATTACCACCATTAATGGCTGCATCAATTTGAATCATTTCATTTTTATATGTACCTGTTTCAACTTCTCTATTCAATGCACTTACTACCCCTGTTGTAACAGATTGTCCGTATCCTAAAGCATTACCAATTGCTATTACACCGTTTCCTACTTTCAACTCATTAGAATCACCTAAAGTAGCAATTTTTATTGATTCCATAGTTTCATTATCAATTTTATTTAATTTAACTGAAATAACTGCAATATCTTTTCTTTCGTTTGTACCTTTTATTTCAGCATCATAATCTTTTTCATTTATAAATTGAACAGATAATTCTTCAGCACCTGCTACTACATGATTATTAGTTAAAATTAATAATTCGTTATCATTTTTACTAACTATAATTCCAGAACCTGCACCCTCACTATATCTTTCTGTTCCCCAAAAATATGGTCCATATTTTCCGGAAGATATAAGTGTTTTACTTGTAATAGAAACTATTGATGGCATTACTTCTTCTACAACTTCTGACACATCAGTAATATATATTCCTTCTTTTATCTTGGTATTAACATTTGTATAATTTAATTCTGCTTTCTTACCAACCTTAAAATTAAAATCAAAATCAACAAAATTAAATAATAAAATTAAAGCTAAAATTATAGATAAAATTATAATTACTGTCGTTTTAGAGTCTGTTTTTTTATTATTATCTTCAATCTTTGCTTCTATTATTTTTTCTTCCTTTTTCATATATTAATCATCCCTTCTTCCAAACATTAAAATTAATCTAAGTATTTGAATTATAGTAGTTGCTATACTTGCAACATAAGTTAAAGCTGCAGCCGTTAACATTGTTTTTCCTTGTTTTAATTCTTTACTATTGAACATATGTGAATAATCTAATTCTGTTAATGCTCTTTTACTAGCATTTATTTCAACTGGTAATGTTATAACCTGAAATAATAAAATAATTATTTCTGTTAAAATACCTAACCATATAAGATTTTGAGAACTAAATAATAATCCAAACATAATAGCAAAGTAACCTGCATAAGATGAAAAATTAACTATTGGCACCAATGAACTTCTAATTCTCATAAATTTATAATTTTCTTTATCTTGAATAGCATGTCCGCATTCATGACACGCTACTGCTACTGCACCAATACTAGCATCTCTATAAACATTTCTTGACAATCTAATAACCTTTTTTGTGGGGTCATAATGATCTGTTAAGTATCCACCTGTTTCAACAACATAAATATTATTAAGACCGTTCTTATCTAATATATATCTTGCAGCTTCTGCACCTGTTATACCTCTTTCATTTTTTATTTTAGAATATTTACTATATGATGAACTAACAAACGCTTGTGCCGCCATTGTTATTATTAATGATATAAAAGTTAATCCGTACACTACCATCCAATCCATAATATCACCTATTTAAACCTTTCTCTTAATCTTTCTTGTTCTTTATTTAATTTATCTTTTTCTTTTTGTTCTATCTCTTCTATAATTTCAGCATCAATTACTTTTGAATGTGAATAATTTGCTTTTAAATCTATAACTTTAGTTCCAGCAATCATATCATGCAATCCTCTTTTATCTTTTCTATATAAAACCATAATCAAAATTGCCATTTCTATTAATCCAGAAACCATTATTATATACTCATTCGCTGTTAAATAAGCACCTTTATTTATTGTAAATAAAAGTATTAAATTTAAAGTATTTGTTATTACTCCTGTTAATATAACTGTTCTCAATAACAACTTTAATATACTTACCTTTTTATTATCTTTTGATACAATTTGAAGTTGTAACATCTTTTTACCTAAAGTTTGTCCGTTACAGAAATATCCAAAAACAACAAAATATAAAAGTGTACATATTATTGTGATAATTGATGGAATATAATTGATTTTCATTAATTCATAATTACTATATTGATATATATTATTATACTCACTATAAACTTTATCACATATTTCATCATATTCTTCTTTTGTTATTTGTTCATCTTCGTAGTATTTTGTTAAATCAATTATCTCAATATAATCTTTTTGAAGTTCTTCGTATTCCTTCTTCTCTATTTTTTTATCTTCATATTCTTCTTTAAAATCTTCTATAAAATCAATATAAGGTTCAATTTTATCTTCATATTTTTCTACCTTATTCTCGTATTCATTATAATTTTTATTAATCATTGGAAAAGTTGATAAACAAGTCGCCAATATTGTAACTATCATCATATCAATTAAATATGCTAAAATTCTTTTCACTATATTCACCATCCAAATTAATATTAAATTAAAAAAATTATAAAATTATTATTAAATTATTAAAAATTATTAAAAAAGAATCATTACGATTCTTTTTTCTTAGGTATGCTAAACTCTATTGTTAATCCACCATTTTTATTGTTATATGCTTTTATTTTTCCTTTATGTAGAAGAATATTATCTTTAACTATTGATAAACCTAAACCTGAATTTTTTCTAGAATTATCTGTCGTAAATAATGGATTGAAAATTTTATCAATTATCTTTTCATCAACACCACAGCCATTATCACTTATCAAAAAATCTATATTATTTTTATTATTCTTTATTTCAATTATAATTTTTCCATTTTCAGAAAGAAATTTTACACTATTAGATATAATATTTGAAAAAACTCTTTTAATTTTAGAAATATTTAATTCAAGTACTTCTTTTTTGCAATTTTCATCTGCGATAATTTCAAATTTTATACCATTTAACTCTAATTCATTTTTGTAATCAAATTCTATTTGTTTTATCAAATCATATATACTTATATCAACAAATTTAATATCTTTACTAGAATGATTTATTAAATAATCGTCAAAATTACTTGTTATTTCTTTTATATGATTAGATTTAATATTAATAATCTCATTATATTTTTTTATTGTTTTGATATTTTTTTCATTCTTTATCAAATCTGAATATCCAATAATTGATGTTAACGGTGTTTTTATATCATGGGATATACTAGCAATTATTCTATTCTTTTCTTCATTATTTTTATCTAATGATTCAGTTAAACTTACAAATTCGTTTTGAATTAAGTCAATATCACTATTTAGTTTATTTCTTGTTGGTTTTCGACCATATTTATAATTTTTCATATCATCAATTAATTCATATATTGGATTTACTATAGCCTTATTCGAAAAGAAATAAACAACAATTAACATAATTATAAGTAATATTAATTGTATTTTAAAGAATTCAAAAAAAACTTCCCATCCAGTAGAATAATGTTTAAAATATCCTTTTACTAAATAATGTTCATTACCTACTTTTATTAAATCTGATATAAATAATAAATCAGTATGTTCTTTTTTTGACTCTTTTATAATTTTATTATTAAAATCTGTTATTGAATAATTTATTTCATTTTCTTCTAATTCATATATTAATTGATCTATAGAATTATAATTTTGTGAGATAATTTCATTTTTTAAATTTTCAGAGTTATCATATACTTTTTGAATAGATGGTTTTAAGTAACCAATCCCCCATACGATTAAACACAACAAATTAAAAGTTAATGCTATAAATAAGCCTAGTACTATTCTTTTTCGAATTGTCTTATTATTGATCATTGTTTTCTCCATTTACAAACTTATATCCATAACCCCAGATAGTTATGATATATTTTGCATCTTTGTCAAGTTTATCTCTTAAACTTTTTATATTTACAGCTATTGTCCCAATATCACCGTAATCACTGCCCCATACTGATTCAAATATTTGTTCTTTAGATAAAGCAATATCCTTATTTTTAACTAAATAACTTAATAGTTCAAATTCTTTCGTTGTGAGTTCAACTATTTTATCATCTTTTTTTGCAATAAATTTATTAGGATTAATAGTTATTTTGCCAACAACTATTTCGTCAGAATCATTTGTGATTGCCTGTTCTCTTATTCTATCACTCATTCTCAGATGAGCTTTAACTTTCGCAACTAATTCTTTACTATCAAACGGTTTAGTTATATAATCATCAGCACCTACCTCATATCCAACTATTTTATCTATAACATCATTTTTTGCAGATACAAATACAATCGGGCAAGCAACTGAAGTTCTAATTTTTGCACAAAGTTCCGTACCACTTATTTCAGGCATCATTATATCTAAAAGAATTAAATTATATTCTTTTAAATTAGAATCATCTATTACTAACTTTGGATTATTAATTATTGATACTTCAAACTTTTCTTTTTCTAAAACTATTTTCATTAATTCTGAAATATCTTTATCGTCATCTACTATAAGTATTTTAGCCATTCAATCACTTCCTAACTATATTATACTACAAATTTTACTTAATTTTTATTTTAGATAAAATTTCTTTTATTTCTTCATCACCTAAAACTATTCCTTCGGATACTAATTTCTTATTAATTACTAATCCTGGTTTTTCTTTTACTTTATATTTATTTATAGAATATTCTGCATTTGCTTTAACAACTTGAATATATGGACTAGTTTCTTCTGCAATTCTATTTACTCTATTATATAAATCTAACCCTTTTTCACAATCACTACCTACTATTTCAATAATCATAATAACCCTCCTATCTAATTATTTCAATTTTTTGTTTTTTTAGTGCTATAACTCTAACTTTTTTGCCACAATTTGGACACTTTGCTTTTTTGATTCCTCTTTTCATTGGTAATGGAAGTTTTAATGTAGTATGACATTTAGAACATTTTTTATATATATGATCCTTATCTGTCATATTTCGTTTTATATTATTAAATGGTTTTAATAGTTTTTTCTTGTATTTTAGAAAAGCGACATTTTCATCGCTTCTTTTATATATTTTTTTTGAGAAACATCGATAAAACATAACAATAATTATAATAATTTCTATTGCAGATATTATCGATGATTTTACAAATAAATTAACAATTAATAACAAAAAATAGAATTTAAACAAAAACATATATAATTCATCAGGTCCATATCTACCATACATAAATTTTTGAATTTTTTTATTAAATTTCACCAGACACTCTCCTTTGATATTTTATATACCAACCTTTTATATTCATTATATATTAAATAAATTTTTCTTTTACTCATCTATTTTATTTTTCTTCTTAATATTTTTTGCTTTATTTATTAGTTTATCGGCATTATCTTTTATATCTTTTCTTGTTTCTGAACCTTTCTTTGGTGCAAATAACATACCTGTCCCTACACCAACAGCTGTTCCTAATGCTAATGCTCCTAATAATTTTTTCTTACTCATTTTTATCTCTCCTTTTCCTTTTATATATTAACACTAAACAAATTTTTCTTTTTTTGCTTTGGTGTTAATAATTTCATCTTACTAGATACTTTTATATTATACTCATTACCAAAATATTCAAATTTTTCTCCATCTATACACCAATTCTTATCAAGTTTGTCGATAACCTTGATAGATACATCATGTGCTTTTAAAGAAATAATATCATCTGTATTTTTACCTAAGAAGTATTTTAGAAAACTTTTAATAAAACTTCTTTTTGAACTAGATTTACATAATAAAACTTCCATTTCCCCATCATCTAAACAAACATCCTTATGAAAATTACTAATACCAGCAATATGATCTGCATTTGAAACCATAATTAATGAATATAGTCCGTTTATTTTTATTCCATCCACTTCAACTTCTGCACTATACCTTTTCATTTGGTTAAAAATTTCTATTAGTCCTTCTTTTATATATGCCATATAACCAGATTTCTTTTTATTTTCACTTTTAGTTTCATATGGAATATTCATAAGTTTACCCATACCAACTACATAAACAAATGGATTATCATTTATCGTTCCAATATCATAATCCCTTTCAACACCATTTAATGCCATATTTATATTATCAATAGGATTTTTTCCATATCCAAGCATAGTTGAAACATCGTTACATGTTCCACTAGGCAAAGGACATATTGTTAATTTATTCTTTCTATAGTAATTTCCTCTTACAACTTCATTTAATGTACCATCGCCACCTAGTGAGAAAACAATATTATAATTTTCAGCATTATATATTACTTCAGTTGCGTGATTTTTATGTTTTGTTGCAAATATATCAACTTTATATCCTCTTTCTTTTAAAATATTTCGATAAATTGCTAAAATATCTTTACTAATGGCTTTACCACTATTGGGATTATAGATAATTAGACACTTTTTTATATTGCTTTCCATGTCTCGCACCTTCTTCATCTAATAAACCATATAAATTATAAAAAATTATTATTAAAAAATAGTTATTAAATTATTAAAAATTATTAAAAAAGAAAATCTATACATATCATTTGTTTAAATGATAATCATATAAAAAGAAAGGAGTATTTATCTTCTATATGAAAGTAGATTTTCTTTACTTTGTATCTTATTGGATTAATAAAATACATTTTAAATATACTTTTAAAAAATTATATAATTATTATTATTTTATTAAAAATTATTAAAATATCATGAGATAACTACTTTGTTTGATTACAATAAATAAATTTTAATTTACTTATTTAACATAAAAATTTCACAGTATATTCAAAATAAACTTATATAATTTATAAGAACGAGGTGCTGTATGAATATTCTAATTATTAACAATGAAGATACATTAATTAATGAAATAATAAACTGTTCTATAAATCACAATCTTAATATATTTAAATGCAAAGATATAAAAAAAATAAACAATCATATTCACAAACAAAATATAGATATTATAATTTTAGATATTGATTGTTTAAATTATGAAAGAATTGAATGTTTTAAATTAATTAAAACTTCCTTCAACAAACCAATAATTATTATATCATCAGATAATAATACTGATAATATTGTATTGTTTTTTTCTTTGGGTGCAGATGACTATGTTGTAAAACCACTGAGTACAAAAGAATTAATTATGAGAATTCAAGCAATATATAATAGAAATAAATAAAACTTTATCAATCGTAAACTGATAAAGTTTTATATTTTTTAATAATTATTATTTAATTTCAATATGTTTAATGTTTTTATTTTCAATAGTTTCTTCTTTTTTAGGAATTTCAATTTTTAAAATACCATTTTTAAATTCAGCTCGAATATCTTCTTCTATTACATCTTCTCCTACATAGAATTTACGAGAACAAGCCCCATAAAATCTTTCTTGGCGAACGATTTTACCATCTGTTTCATCTTTATTTTCCTTTTCAGATTTTGCTGATATTTCTAAATATCCATTATTTAATGTTAAATTGATATTTTCTTTTTCAAAACCAGGTAAATCAATATCTACGATATATTTATCATCCTTTTCCCTAATATCAGTTCTCATTAAATCTCTTGTTCTTCCTTTAAAAAAGTCATCTTCAAAAAAGTCATCAAAGAAACCGAATCCATTTCTTCTTGGTACTAACATCATATACATCATCTTCCTTTCATTTTTATATTATTTTAATACCATTTATTATTATTAACTTAAATTATGCACTATATAACTACAATTTATTTTGACATTATTTCTGTCATTAAATTACTTATTTCTGTCGGATTTTCAATAGATAATCCTTCTATTAATCTTGCTTGAGCATAAAGAACTTTAGCATACTTTTTCAAAGTTTTTTTGTCTTCTTTATAAAGTTCATTTAATTTTTTTGCAATTTTATGTTTTTCATTAATCTCTAACACTTTTTCTGCACTAATTTTATTATCTATTGGCATAGAATTTAGAGCTTTTTCCATTTCTACACTTATTTCACCAGCACTAGATAAACATACTGGATGGTTAGATAGTTTATTAGTGAATCTAATATCCTTAATTTCAGGAATTGCCTCTTTCATTATATTAAACATATCTTTTGATTTTTCATTTTTCTTTTTTAGTTTTTCTATTTCTTCTTCAGAATCTAATTCTAATGAATCAGTACAAACATTTTTAAATTCTTTATCAGCATATTTGTTTAACATTTTAATAGCAAATTCATCCACATAGTCTGTACAATATAGGACTTCATAACCTTTGTTTTTAACTGCTTCTACTTGTGGAATTAAGTCAACTTTATCAACTGTTTCACCACATGCGTAATAAATGTTTTTTTGTTCTTTTTCCATTCTTTCAGTATATTCTTTTAATGTTACAAATTGTTTATCTTTTGATGAATAAAACATTAATAAATCTTTTAATTTGTCTTTATTCATTCCATAATCATTATATACACCATATTTAAGTTGCATACCAAATGCATTATAGAATTTTATATAATCTTCTCTAGCATTTTTTTGCATATCTTCTAATTCTTTTAAAACTTTAGTTTCAATATTTTTAGAAATAGTTGCTAATATTCTATTTTGTTGTATAGTTTCTCTTGATATGTTTAATGGCAAATCAGAAGAATCAACAACACCTTTAATAAAACTTAAATAATCAGGAACTAAATCAGGACACTTTTCCATTATTAGAACGCCGTTAGAATAAAGTTGTAAACCTTTTTCATATTCTTTAGTGTAATAGTCATATGGCATATGTGAAGGAATATATATTAATGATCTAAATTCAAGCGTTCCTTCTGCTTTTGTATGAATATGTCTTATAGGTTTCTCATAATCAAAGAATTTATCAGAATAGAATGTATCATATTCTTCATCCTTTATGTCTTTTTGATTTCTTTTCCAAATTGGAATTAAATCATTTATTACTTCATCATGAGTTACTGTTTCGTATTCATCTTTATCATCTGGGTTTACTTTTTCTTTTAAATGTTGATGAGTTACTTCCATTTTTATTGGATAAGTTATATAATTACTATATTTTTTTATCAAACCTTGAATTTCATAATCTTCTAAGAATTTACTATATTTTTCATCATCTGTATCTTCTTTTATTGTTAAAATTACATCTGTTCCATAGTTTTCTCTTTCAGCTTTTTCAATACTATATCCTTCAACACCTTCGCTCATCCATGAATAAGTTTCGTCGCTTCCATACTTCTTAGATACAACTTTAACCTTTGATGAAACCATAAATGCTGAATAAAATCCAACACCAAATTGTCCAATAATATCAATATCTTTTTTCTTTTTATTATTTTCTTTAAAATCTAAAGAACCACTTTTAGCTATCGTACCTAAATTATTCTCTAATTCCTCTTTAGACATTCCGATTCCATTATCTGAAATTGTTAAAATCCTCTTATCTTTATCTACATCGATGCGAATATTAAAACTACTTGTATCAATTTTTATTTCGCTATTTGTTAATGATTCATAATGAAGTTTATCTAATGCATCGCTTGCATTTGATATTATTTCTCTTAAAAATACTTCTTTATTGGTATAAATAGAGTTAATCATTAAATCCATTAACTTTTTTGATTCTGTTTTAAATTCTTTTACTTTCATATTTCCCTCCAAATGTTTTTAACTTAATACTTTTAAAAATTTAACTATTTCTTTTTCTGTTAACACTTTTCCTTGACTTATTACTTTATCATTTATAATTAAAGCTGGAGTGTTTGTTATATTATATTTCTTTATACTTTTTTCATCTTCCTCTATTGTAGGAGCTACATACATTTTTAAACTATCAATTGCTTTATTTAAATTTTTCAAAAGTTTTATTCTATTACTTGATTCAATACCTATTATTTTAACATTCATAAATTATTACCTTCTTTCTTCTATAATACTATTCATATTACAACACTTTTCTCCAGAATAATTACAAATAGTCTTTTGTTCAATTTTGAACTATTATCTTAAATTTTGAGTCTTTTTTTCAAAGACTCTTTATAGGTACAATTTAATTATACCACTTAAATTAGCAATGTCAATGTTTGAGTGCTAATTTTTTTTAAAATTTATTTATTAAATCATAAACATTCTTTTTCATTTGATCTAAAACCCTATTAAATGCTTCTAAATCATCACTAGAAATTCCTTTTGTAATAGTACGATTAATAATTTCTTCTCTTTTTCTTAAATCATCTAATAAATCATTTGCTGTATCACTTATATATAATCGTATTATTTTTTTATCTAATTCATCTTGAATTCTAATAATTATATTCCCTTTTGCAAGTGAATCTATCGATTTTGATATATGTGATTTTGTTGTAACTAAATTTTCAACTATTTCAGATGCTGTATTATTCGATTTATGCTTATCTAAATATAATAGAAACATTATTTCATTCATCGTCAATCCATACTTTATTCTTAAATCATCGAAAGAATTATCATATATTTTTTTTATAACTTGTGCTTGAACTGGTATTTTCATGTTTGCTCTACTCCATTCTATAAAATTGTTAGTATTTGTTTCATAAACATTATACCATGAAACAGCACATTATATTTATTAATCTACAATATCTTAATTTTTTATATAGCACTTTCGTAACATATTTATAATAATAAAGTATAAATATTATAAAACAATTAAGAAACAATTAAAAATTATTATCAAACTTAATAATTTTTGCGTTTTATAATCTTATTAAAATATATACTATATATAAAACATACATCAATAATAAAATTAAACCTCTCTTCTTATCTAATTGATTATGTTTTTTTAATATTGTATAAACTGCAATAGTAGCAACCACCATAACAATAACATCTATGAACGAACCAATACCAAATGTAATTGGACTGATAGCACTTGATAACCCAAGAACAAATAAAATATTAAAAATATTAGATCCTACTACATTTCCTATCGCAATATCAGATTCGCCTTTTTTTACAGCTACAATACTTGTTACAATTTCAGGTAAAGATGTTCCAATTGCTACAATTGTTAAACCTATTATTCTTTCACTAATATTAAACATATTTGCTATATCTGTCGCACTATTAACAACTAATTGTCCACCAATTATTATACCTATTAGACCAACTATCATTAATAAAATATCTTTCACATTAAATTTAATCTTTTCTTCATTTTTATTTATAGCTTTAATCGCATCTCCAATTAATACATATAAATATAATCCTAAAAATCCTAACAACATTAATCCGTTGATTCTCGTAATAATACCAGTTTCCTCTCCAGACATATAAAATACAAATGTAAAAATTAATAAAATTACACTAGAAAATATTAAAAATCTAAAATCCCTTGTCATTACTTTTTTCTTAGCAGTTAATGTTCCAAATAATCCACTAAACCCTAAGACCAACAATAAATTAGAAATATTTGAACCTACTACATTTCCTAAGGAAATATCATTCATTCCTTTAACTGAAGCAGTTATACTAACTGCAGCTTCGGGAGCACTTGTTCCCAAAGCTACAATAGTTAATCCAACGATTAATGCCGGTATTCTTAATGCTTTTGCTATATTAGAACTTCCTTCAACAAACCAATCTGCACATTTTACTAGTAAAACAAATCCTATTATTATTAGAATAAAACTCATTTAATCTATCACCCTTTTTCTATATTAATTTGCATTTTTAATTGAATTATTTATTTTTTTATAAATTTCCATAACAACTAATACTAACAATCCTATTGCAAACAAATAAATTAAGTGTAAAAAAGGTACTGATGTAGTTTGTAAGAATTTAGATAAAAATGGTACTTCCATAACTATAACTTGTAAAATGATAGAAACAACTACTCCACCTACAATTAACCAATTATTCTTGATTGGAACACTAAATGCTGATCTATGTTCACTTCTACAATTAAATACATGAATATTTTGAATAAATACCATTAACGCCATAATATAGCCACGAGCCATAGACACATCCATATTTAATTTAGTTAACAAGAAATACCATACTGTAAATACTACTCCACCAACAACTAATCCTGATACAAGAATTTCTTGAAATAATTCTTTATTAAATATTGATTCTTTTGGATCACGAGGACGCTCTTTTAAAATTCCTTCTTCTGCTTTTTCAAATGATAAAGCAAAATCTTGAATACCATCTGTAACTACATTTATCCATAATAATTGAATTGCGACAAGAGGCATTGGTAAATCTAGTATTATTGATAAACAGAAGAATATTATCTCTGCTAATCCACAAGAAATTAAGAATAGAATTATTTTACGAATATTAGCATATGCTACACGACCTTCTTTAATACCCGCAACAATTGATTTGAAATTATCATCAACAATTATCATATCGGCAGTTTCTCTTGCTATATCTGTTCCACTTCCCATAGCAATTCCAATATTAGCTGCTTTTAATGCTGGAGCATCATTTACTCCATCTCCGGTAACTGCAACAAATTCACCTTGTCTTTTTAAAGATTCAACTATTTTTAATTTTTGAAGTGGTGTAACTCTTGCAAATACAAATTTACGACGAATAAAATTATCAAAGCTTTTTTCTCCTTTATCAAATTCTTCATCTACTTCTACACCAGTTGTTACTTCACTATAATCATTTGTAAGTTTTAAATCTTTAGCGATTGAGAATGCAGTAAGTGGATGATCTCCAGTTATCATTAAAACTTTAATACCTGCCACGCGACATTCATTGATTGATGCAACTGCTTCTTTTCTAATTGGATCTATGAATCCAACCATTCCCATAAAAGTTAAATTTTTTATATCATCAGTAGTATATTTATATTGTTTCTTTATTTTTCCATTGGCAAGAGCGATAACACGATAACCTTCTTTTGCCAGTCCCTCGTTTTGTTCTTCTAATACAGTAGAATTCATTCCATCACCAATTAAATTAATATCATTACAAAATGATTTTACAACTTCTAAAGAACCCTTAACTGTACAATATGTTTCCCCATCTTTTTCATAGAATACTGCTGAATATTTATTTTCAGATTCATATGGAATGAATTCTAAGTTTTTAATTCTATGAGTTTCTATATTAAGTTTTTTACCCAACACTTTAAATGCTATATCAATTGAATCACCGATTCTTTGATGTTCATCAACATCTGCTTCATTATTAATAACACCAAAAAGTGCAATTTCACGAGCTAATTCAAGGTTATTTCCTGTTACTTCTCCTTCAAAACTAAATCCTGTACCAGAAATATTATATTCATCATTATTTGGCAAAAGTATTTTCTTAGCCGTTTGCTCATTAACTGTTAGGGTACCAGTTTTATCACTAGCAATTACAGTACAACTTCCTAATGATTCAGCTGATTTTAACTTTCTAACAATTACATTTTTCTTAGCCATTTTATTTGATGCAATAGTAAGTGCCATTGTAAGAGCTAAAGGTAATCCTTCTGGCATTGCTGATACTGCTAGTGCTATCACTGATAAGAATATTTCATGATATGGAACATCTTTCATTATTAATAATACAGCAATTATAATTGCAACAATTAATACCAGCATACTAATTTGTTTTGATAATTTTTCTACTCTAATAGTTAGTGGTGATTTTTCTTCTTCGGCATTATTTATACTTTCTGCAATTTTACCAATTTCAGTTTTTAATCCTATGTTAACTACAATAGCTTTAGCTCTACCTGCTACAACTGTAGTACCAGAAAATACCATATTGCTTTGTTCTGCAATTATAGCATTTTCTTTATTAATCACTTCACTATTTTTATTTACTTGTACACTTTCTCCTGTTAATATTGATTCATCAACCATTAAATTATGCGCTTCAACAATTCTCATATCTGCACTTATTTTATCTCCAGACTCTAAAAGGACATAATCTCCTATTGTTAAATGTTCTGCATCAATAAAAATTACATCATCATTTCTAACTACTTTTGCTTTTGTTGTAACAAGTCTAGATAATGCTTCTGCTGTATTATTCGCTTTATTTTCTTGATAAGCTCCCATAACTGTATCTATAAGTACAATAAATAATATTGCAATTGCATCTACCACTTCTCCAGCTATTAAAGAAGCAAGAATTGCAAATAACAATAAAATAAGCATTGGATCTTTGAATTCATCAAAAAATATTTTAAATATGCTATCTGATTCCTTTTTTGGTAATATATTCTTACCATATTTTTGTTGTCTTATATTTACCTCTTCATTAGTTAAACCTTTATTACTTGTTTGCAATTCATTTTCTAATTCATCTATATTTTTATTGTAAAACATATTATGCCTCCTAATAATTTTCTAAATATTATTTAATCTACTATCTCTTTTCTTTTAGTCATAAAATTACCTGCCAATTTATATTTTTCCTCATTTGTGGCATATAAATACCCAAATATACTAAATATTAAAGCACCAATAAAATTAACAATTAAATCTAGCATTGTATCATGAAGTCCTATATCTAAATAACCATCAAATTTTACTAATTCATTTCCCTTTTTATCATAAGCAATGGTATATTCTATTCCATCAACTGTTACAACATTGTTATCAAATTCAGGATCTAAATCAACCGTTCTTATTACTTCAACATATTCATCTTTTTGCATATCTGTTTTAAAAACAACATCCATTCCGTATTCAAACATTTCCCATACAATTCCTACAGTCATTGAAAAGCAAAATGATACTAAAGCAACAAATATTGGTGACAATTTAATAGAAGTTGTTTTTTGATTTAATAAATATATTAAAGAAAAGCCAATGCTACCTAATAAAAAGCCACTTGTAGTGTGTAATGCTATATCCCAATAAGGAACATTGCCATAAAAATTATTAATTTCGCCTAGTATCTCTGCAGCAAAAATAAAGATATAAATAATGCTCTCTAAAATACTTGGAAAATCAATTTTAAATTTCTTTTCAATAATAGATGGTAATAGAAATAATATTAAAGACAAAATACAAAACATAGCATTAACATAATCTCCATTAATTAATTCCCTTACCATACAAATTATAATTAAAGTCCTTAACAACACATAAATAAATATCGTTTTTTTATCATTCTCTTGATATATTTTTCTTAAACCTTTTATAACCTTTTTCATAACTACCTCTTTATGTCTATCCAAAATTATACAATTAAATATTACTATTAACTTATTAAATAAATATAAGTAAATTATTAAAAATTATTAAAATTACTAAAAAGGAAAAAATTATCTTGTTTTATATTTTTTTTATATAGTCATATAACGAATCTAAACTATCAATCTTAGAAAATTCTTGACCAAATTCTAAAGTATTAGGAACGCTTCCCCATCCTGTTTCATAAATATAAGTAGAAATCATTCTATCTTTATCGTGCATTGCTTCCTCTATTAATTTAATAATTAAAGTATCGTGTCTATCTAATCCTATATAATCTTTATCATAGCATAGTTTATCTAATACTATATTTAAATCATCTTCTAAACATCTTAATTCTTTAAATTCATTCATATATTCCAAAAATTTTTCTTTACTTAACATAATTAACATCCTTCCTTATTAAAAAATTAAATCTTGAATTATTATATTATCTTCTTCAGTTATATTTTGTTTGTTGTACTCTATTATTGCTTTAATAACGTATTGTTCTATATATCTCTTATCTCTTTTTTTAATTTTATAAGGTAATACATTTTCTAATTTGCTCTTATTAAATGCAATTTGTTCATTTTGATTCCCTTTCTTTTCATCAAACAACTTCTCTAATGTATTAAAATCTAGTTTCTTTTCTTTTGCTAATTTTCGTATTTTAATTGTTTGAGCATGGCTAGGTGTAATTAAGCTATATTCAATTATTCCTAATACTAATTTTTGTTCTGCATAACCTAAATAAGATAATTCTACAGCTGGTTTTATTCCCATTGTTAATCCATTTTTATTACTCTTTAACACTGTTTCATCAACTAGTTTTAATAATTCAGGAATTAAATAAGTTAATCTCACATATCTTCTTACTATTTCACTCGAATCACCAAATTGTTTTCCAACTATCTCTCTAGATGTCAACTTCGGCAACTCGGTTGCAGAAGTATTTATTTTTTTACCTTGATGCTTAATTGCATCCAATTTCATTTTATAAGCAAATGCTCTTTCAGAAGGTAAAATTCTTTCCCTATACATATTTGAATCTACCATAAATATTGTTGCTTCATCATCATTTAATTCTTTTAAAACAACCTCAGATTCGTCTATACCTAAAATTTCAAGTGCTGCTTTTCTTCTATGTCCTGATATCATCTCATATCTTCCATTATCTTTTTTTCTAACTATCATAGGATTTAACAAACCATTTTCTTTAATACTATGTACTAATTCCATTAATGAATCATCTTTATTTACCGAAAACGGGTGTTCCTTAAAAGAATCTATTTCACTTAAATTAATCTTAACTAAATTATCTTTCATCATTCATCTCTCCTTTTATTTCATAATTTAATTTCCAATCTAAATATTCTTCGTATGATATTTCATGATTATCTCTTTTGATTTTCTGTTTTTTCCATTCTAATAAAGAATTAATTAAATCTTTAATTTTAGAATCATTAATATTTTTAATCTGTGATAAATCCAGCCGATAATTAGGAATATATTCCTCTAGCCAAAAGAACAAATAAATTAAATCCTCTGGGTTTTTATAATCATATTTCTTTAAAGAGTTAAAACTAACATTCAATAATTTAGCAATTTGTCTCACTCTTTCATCTTTAGGATTTCTATCACCTTTTTCATATCTAGTCATACTTCTTCTTTTACATTCTCCAGTTAATCCTAGATAGTCGGATACAGAATCCTGTGATAAATGTCTTAATTGTCTTACAAAGGCAATTCTTGAACCTTGAGATAAATCTCTTAATTCAGGTTTTACATACAACAATCGCATTTTAATAACCTCCTAATTCTTGTCGCACATATTACATTTCAACCAAAAAAAAGATTGAAATTTACGATAAAAGTATCAATTTCAATCTTTTAAAATAATATTTTTACAACAAATTCATTATAAATTGAATTAGAAGTAAGAATGATTAAACATTCATTTTTTTAGTTTTTCCCTTTATTTTAAAGGGTTTCTAATAGAAATATCAGTAAATTACTTTCTATCCCCATTATTGATTGCGGCTTGTGCAGATGCTAATCTTGCAAGTGGTACTCTAAATGGTGAACAAGATACATAATCAAGTCCTACTTTATGACAGAATTCAACTGATGATGGTTCCCCACCATGTTCTCCACATATTCCAAGATGAATATCAGGTCTTGTTTGTTTTCCTAATTCAACTGCCATTTTAACTAATTTGCCAACGCCTACTTGGTCTAATTTAGCAAATGGATCTGATTCGAAAATTTGTTTGTCATAGTAATCTTTTAAGAATTTAGAAGCATCATCACGACTGAATCCATAAGTCATTTGTGTTAAATCGTTTGTACCAAATGAGAAGAATTCTGCTTCTTTTGCTATTTCATCTGCTGTTAATGCAGCTCTTGGAATTTCTATCATTGTACCTACTTTATATTTTAAATTTACACCACTATTTTTAATTATTTCATCAGCAGTTTCACATACTATATTTTTTACATATTTTAGTTCTTTTACTTCACCTACTAATGGAATCATTATTTCTGGTTCTACATTTAATCCCTCTTTGTTTACATTTATTGCAGCTTCTATTACTGCTTTTGTTTGCATTTTTGCTATTTCTGGATATGTAACAGCTAATCTACATCCTCTATGACCCATCATTGGATTGAATTCTTTTAGTGACTCAACTCTTTCTTTTAATGCTTCAAAAGTCATTCCTAAGCTTTCTGCAAGTGGCTTAATTTCTTCATCTGTATGTGGTAAAAATTCGTGTAGTGGTGGATCTAAATAACGGATTGTAACTGAATATGGAGCCATTGCTCTAAATAATTCTTCAAAATCTCCTCTTTGATATGGAAGTATTTTTTCTAATGCCTCTTCTCTTTGAGAAACTGTTTCTGCTGCAATCATCTTTCTAAAGTTGAAGATTCTATCTTCTTCGAAGAACATATGCTCAGTTCTACATAAACCAATACCTTCTGCACCAAACTTTCTTGCTTGCTTTGCATCTCTTGGTGTATCTGCATTTGTTCTTACTTTTAATTTACGTACAGCATCAGCCCAATTCATAAATGTTTCAAAATCCCCACTTATTTCTGGTTCTACAGTTTTAATTTCTTCACCATATACATTACCAGTAGATCCATCTAAACTCATGTAATCTCCTTCTTTATATACAGTTCCATCTTTTGTAGTTATTGTTTTATTGTCTTCATTAATTATTAATTCTCCACAACCGCATACACAACATCTTCCCATACCTCTTGCAACTACAGCAGCATGGCTTGTCATTCCACCTCTTACAGTTAAAATACCATTTGCAGAGTTCATACCTTCAATATCTTCTGGACTAGTTTCTAATCTTACTAAAAGTGTATCTTTAACTCCATTTTCTTTTGCGTTTACTACATCTTTTGCAGTAAAATAAATTCTACCAGTAGCAGCACCTGGAGATGCGGCTAAACCTTTTGCAATAACTTTACCATTTTTTAATGCTTCAGAATCAAATGTTTTATGTAATAGTTGATCTAATTGTTTTGGTTCTACTTTAAGAAGTGCTTCTTCTTTTGTAATCATACCTTCACTTACTAAATCAACAGCTATTTTTAAAGCGGCTTGTGCAGTTCTTTTGCCATTTCTAGTTTGAAGCATAAATAATTTACCATTTTCAATTGTAAATTCCATATCTTGCATGTCTTTATAGTGATTTTCTAACATGTTTGCGATTTTTACAAATTGATTGTATACCTCTGGCATATCGCTTTCAAGTTTTGATATTGGTTCTGGTGTTCTAATGCCAGCAACAACATCTTCTCCTTGAGCATTTATTAAATATTCTCCATATAGTTTTTTTTCACCAGTTGCTGGATTTCTTGTAAATGCAACACCTGTACCACAATCGTTTCCACGATTACCATATACCATTTCTTGAACATTTACAGCTGTTCCCCAATCACTTGGTATATCATTTAATCTTCTATATACAATTGCTCTTTCATTCATCCAAGATCTAAATACTGCTTTTACGGCTTCTAACAATTGTACTTTTGGATCTTGTGGAAACTCTTCTCCTGCTAATTCTTTATAATTTTCTTTAAATTTCATAGTAACTTCTACCATGTCATCAGCAGTTAATTCTAAATCGTTTTTTACTCCTTTTTCTTCTTTTATTTTATCAAAATATCTCTCAAATGAAGATTTAGGATAACCTTTTACAACATCTGCAAACATTTGAATAAATCTTCTATATGAATCGTATGCAAATCTTTTATTATTTGTTGCATTCGCGAATCCTTCTGCAACTTTATCATTAAGTCCTAAATTAAGTACAGTATCCATCATACCTGGCATACTTGCTCTTGCACCACTTCTAACGCTAACTAGTAATGGATTATTCATATCACCTATTTTTTTACCAGTTTTGTTCTCTAATTCTTCTAGTTTTGAAAATATTTCTTCCTCTATTTCATGAGATATAGTCTTACCATCTTCATAGTATTTTGTACATGCTTCTGTTGTAATAGTAAAACCATTTGGAACAGGCATACCTATATTAGTCATTTCGGCTAGGTTTGCTCCTTTTCCCCCTAATAAATTTTTCATTTCTTTTTTACCTTCGTTAAAGGCATATACATATTTTGCCATATTGTGCTCCTTTCATCCTGACCATTTTAGTATATCAAAAAAAAAATAACCTATCAATAATATATAGATTATTTTTAATATTTTAATATTTTATTATCTTGTTTTTGTGATTACGACTCTATCATATAATTCCTTATATACAGAATCAGCAAGATCTGGATTTTTTTCTGCAATTTTTTCTGCAAGTTTATCTACAGTATCAGCATATTCTAAAATTGCTTCTTTTTCTGTAGGTGATTTTAAAAGCCCACAAAAGAATGAACCCTTTTGTTTTTTATTTAAGTTATCAAATGCATTTAACACAATATCGTAAACTGTACTATCTTGTTTTACATCCTCTACATCTTCTACATTTCCTTTATTTAACAATTCAGATCTTTCTTTATTTCTACTAGAAACGAATGAGAAAACGGCCTTTCTTATTATGGCAAAAGTCATATTTTCATCTGCTCCTCTAGCCAATGCTTCTATTCTTGCAAGTTCAATATTTTGCATAGCATCTTTTATTTCTTCTTCATTAAATCCATAAGCGTCTTTAAGTGCTACTCTAACATACTTTTTATATTTTTCAATATTCTTATTAATTTTCATAATCATGCTCCTTTTTCACTTATTATACATACTAAAATAATTTTTGCAACTACTTTTTAGCACGTGGATGATTATTAAGATAAACTTTTCTCAACCTTTCATTACTAATATGAGTATAAATTCCAGTTGTATCTAGTGAGGAATGTCCAAGCAATTCTTTTACAATTAGAATGTCACATCCATCATTTAATAAGTGTGTCGCAAATGTATGTCTTAGTGTATGTGGACTGGCTTTTTTATTCAGTGACGTAGATTCTATAATATTATTTAATATAAGTTCTACACTTCTTACTGACAAGCTTTTATTACTTTTTTTATTTCCAATTATTAAATATTCATTTTTATTTTTACCTAATATTTCATCTCTTGTGCCATTTAAATATAGATCTATTATTCTTTTACATGGTTCTCCATAATAAACTATTCTTTCTTTTTTTCCTTTACCAATAATTCTTATTGATTTATTAGAAAAATCAATGTCAGATAATTTTATATTGCAAAGTTCTGATACTCTAAGACCTGAGCCATATAATAATTCTAGTATTAACCTATTTCTTATTCCCAGTGGTGTACTTATATCTATTATTTTAAATATTTCATCTATATCATCATTGCTTAAATATTTGGGTAATCTTTTTTCTTTCTTCGGAAGCGTAATATATTCAAATACATTTTTATCAACTATATTTTTATCGTATAAAAACGCATAAAATGTTCTTAATGCACTTATTTTTCTTGATATTGTTGTTGATTTATATTTTTTTTCATAAAGATGAGTAAGATATGATTTAATATCAGTGTATTTAATATTCATATAGTTTTTATTAAAATTATTACAATATGTAATAAATTCAGTTATGTCTATCAAATAGTTCTTTATGGTATAATTGCTATAGTTCCTTTCAATATTAAGATATTTTTCAAAATTAACTATATTTTTTTCCATATTATTTTATTTTTACATCATCAAAAGGTGATAATTCAGGATAATGATTAAAATCAGACAAATCTAAAAGTTCTCTTTCATATTCTTTTAAATACATTAATTCATATTTTTTAATTTCATCATCAGTTAAAAATGTTTCTTTTTTTGATGTTTTTGATTTTTCCTTTTGTTTTTTATATTTTTGCATATATAAATAGATATTTCTACATCCCTTATAAGAAGATGATATCATGTCTACTAGATGTTGTAATTCTTCAAAATAATTTTTTTGATTAATTATCATATTTTCTATTGTATTTATATATCCTGCAAAATTTTTAACTTTACTATATTTATTAATAAACCATAAAATGAACTCTCTATTATGAGCCATTATTTCAAATTCAGTACCAATTATATCGGCATCTAAAACATTTTTATCTTTTTTATATAAAGGACCTACTTCTTTTATAAATTTTTGTTTCTTTTTATTTGGCTGTCTTAAAATTTCTACATCTATAATTTCATCTTCAATATTACAATTTCTCTTAATTGTATTAATTAATTGATTTTTACTATCGTATTTAGTAGTTCTTAAATCTATTTCTTTTAACGAAATTGGTTTTGAATAAACTCTATATTTTGTTCCTTCTTTTGAAATAAGAATTAAAAAGTAAGAATCCCCGCTCATATATTATTCATCTCCTTTTTCTTCTAATTTTACTAATACTTCTCTTGGCTTAGAACCATTTTGAGGTCCAACTATTCCTCTTTCTTCAAGCAAATCCATTATTCTTGCTGCTCTATTATAACCAAGTTTGTATTTTCTTTGAAGTAATGATGCACTTGCCTTGCCACTTCTTATTACAAATTCTCTTATATCGTTGTAAAGAGGATCATCATATTCTTCTTCACTATCTCCGTCATTATGCATTTGAGTAGCAGAATCTGTTGTATTAAATTTTTCATCATATTGTGCTTTTTGCTGTGAAACAGTATAATCAATTACTTTATTTATCTCATCATCAGATACAAATGCACCTTGTATTCTTATTGGTGTATTTTCTCCCATTGGTAAAAATAACATATCACCTTTTCCAAGTAGTTTTTCTGCACCCGTCATATCAAGTATAGTTCTAGAATCAATTGATGATGATACTGCAAAGGATATACGTGAAGGAATGTTTGCTTTTACTATACCTGTTATTACATCTGTTGATGGTCTTTGTGTTGCTACAATCAAATGTATTCCCGCTGCACGAGCCATTTGCGTAATTCTAAGTATTGAATCTTCAACTTCTTTTGCTGCAACAAGCATTAAATCAGCAAGTTCATCAATTATTATTACTATATACGGAAGCTTTTCAGCGTGACCGTTTAAATTTTTTGTTCTATCATCAACATATTTATTATAATCTGTAATATTTTTTGTTCTAGTTTCTTCAAATAGATTGTAACGTCTTTCCATTTCTGATACCATCTTCATAAGCGCAATAGAGGCCTTTTTTGGATCTGTTACAACAGGCATAAGTAGATGTGGAACTCCATTATACATACTCATTTCAACCTTTTTTGGATCAACTAATACCATTTTTACTTCATCAGGTCTAGTTCTTAACAATATTGTTGTGATTATTGAATTAATGCATACTGATTTACCACTACCAGTAGCACCTGCAACTAATAAATGTGGAGTTTTATTTATTTCCATGAACATAGTTTTACCCATTATGTTTTTACCTAATGCAACAACTAGTTTACTATTATCCATAGATTTAGGTATATCTTCCATAATTTCTCTTAATGATACTCCTACATTAGTTTTATTTGGAAGTTCAATACCTATTGTACTTTTACCAGGAATAGGGGCTTGTATTCTTACATCTTTTGCTGCAAGGGCTAGTGCTATTTCTCTTTGTATACTTAATACTTTATTTACTTTTGTACCACTTCTAAGTTCAACTTCGTATTGTGTTACAGAAGGTCCTACATTTATTTCTACTACTTTACCAACTATGTCAAAATCACTTAATACTTTTTCTAATTTAGTAACATTGTCTTTTATTACATTTTTATTTTCATTAGTATTTACCTTAGGGGGTTTTTTTAATATTTGTCTAAAGTCTGGAAGTACATATGTACTTGATACCACATTATCATAATTTATTACCTCTACATCAGTTTTCTCATTTTCACTTTCATTTTCTTCATTGTTATCAAGTTCTGAAATACTTGTAATTATCTTTTTGTTTTCTATTTCCTCAGAATCTCCTGGTTCATCTACATTTACAGTAATACCTTGTTTTTTGAACTCTCTTTTAAATGATAAGTTTTTAAGTTTAGAAAATATATTCTTAATAAATGTAATTATTGATACATTAAACATAATAATTACACCTGATAAAATTAAAGCAATTGATACTATTTTAGTCCCTGTTATAGCAAATAGTTTTTCAAATAACAATGAAAAAACTGCTCCTATTATTCCTCCTCCATTAGCATCTATACTACCTTTAAACGCAAGAATAAGTTGATCTAAAGTATCTTTTAATGTTGATGCAACATTTAGATTGTTTGCTACAACATAATTTATATGAGAAAGTATTAGGATGCCAATTATAATTAAATATAATCCAATTAGTTTAGTAGAAAATATATTTAATTTTTCTCTTTTTATTAACATGTATGCACCACTTATAAAAGTAAGCAATAATACAATTACCCACCAACTACCAACTAAAAATATAGAAAAACCACTTAATATTTCACCTACTATACCAAATTTACCAAAACCAATAATTGATATGAGTATTAATAATATTCCATTTAGTTCTGGACTATAGTTTTTTTCACTTTCATCTTTTTCTTTTCTTTTCTTTTTCTTTCCCATGTTATACCTCCATTAGCATTTATATTATATCAAAATATTAAAATAAATAAAAGAAAAAAGAACCGAAGTTCTATTTCTTTGCTTTTGTAAGTGCATTATTAAGTGCTTCATATAAAGCATTAACTTTCATTGTAACACCAGCAATAGTATCTGTTTTGCCATCCTCATTTAATTTAATAAATGAAATGTCTTGATTTTCTATAACTTTTGTCTCAATTAAATTTACTTGTTCATACCATTCTTTTTTAGCTTCACTGGCTGGTTTCATGTTATAATCATCACCTAATGTTTTCTTTGTTGTTAATACTGAATCTTTTGAATAAACTGTATCTAAAAATACTGATTTAATCATTCCATTTTGATCAACATACACAACTGCAGTTGCCATAGATTTACTTCCACCATAATTATCTTCATAAGCACCAAAATAAGTGCCTTCTTTATAGTTACCATTTTCAACTTTTTCACAACCAGTAAAAACAAATAAACTTAATAATAAACAAGCAATTAAACCAAAATACTTCTTCATATATCCTCCTATATTTATACTCTAATTATACAATAAAAATATTTTGTTTTTCAACATAAAAATAAAAACATTTTATGTTATTTACATAAAACGTTTTCTTTACTACTTTTAACACGTCTATCTAAGTATTGCATGAATTTAACATGTTCAACAAATCTTGCTTTAGATGTTAAAGGATACATATTTCTTATTTTTTCCTTTGTTTCCTCATTTAATTTACTATTAACTTTTGCTAAAGTTCCTAAATTTACTTTATTTCTTCCCTTCTTGGTAATTTTAATTAATGAATATAAAGTGTTTTCATCATACATACCAGCTGTAATAGAATCATCAGTAAGTACTTCTTCTATTTCATTACCTTCACTTACGCATACTCTAAGTAAATCATTTAACTCTTTTACAGATGAACGTATACCGTATTTTAGGAATGTGTTAACAATATCATTTATCTCATCTTGATTCTTACCAATTCTTGCTAACATATTTACCACATATTCAATTACATTATCAACCATTGTATAATTTGCTCCAGATATCATACAACTATATATCTTTTTAGCACATAACCTACTTAAATTGTATTTTGCTGCCAATTCATCAGCCATAAATACTATAAAAGAATTGCCTTCTTTTCTTTTTGTTGACCATGAAAATGAAATGTACTTATTATATCCTTCTTTACATTTATATTGCCTAAAAATTTTACTATCTCTATGCATACAAACCCCTCCTAAATAAAAATATGTCTGTTATACTAGCACATTTGTACGTATTTGTCAAATATGCTATATTTTTTATTCCAATTTTTATATTTTATTTTGAGTAATTTACATCACAAGAACCATTATGATCTTTAAAATAATCCTCAATATGAGCAATAACTTGATTTGCATCCATGTAATTTTCAATATCGATATGATTAGAAATCCATGCATCCCCACCTGCATTTATAACTTGATAATTTTTATTGTGTTCTATTTCATATAAATATTCTTCATTGACAAATTCTTTTTAAATATCATATTTTGAATTATTAAAAACAGTAATATTAAATATTTTTATTACTATTTCTTTTTTATAACCCATGGAATATCATTTATTGAATAAATACTATTAACTTTTGATATTGAATAAGTTAAAGATTTTCATTCAATTGTACCACCATCTTTTAGTTTAAAAGGTATAGTTATTAACAAAATCAATAATATTATCACAATTATAGCAATTTTCTTATTTTTCATTTTTCATATCTTTTCCACAAACTATCTTTATTAATAATATTATACTACGTATTATTAATAAAACAGTGATAGATGATATTGATATATCAAATAAGATTAAAAATATATAAAAAAAAAATAGATATTTCTATCTATTATAACTCATTTTGGTAGCGAGAGGGGGATTCGAACCCTCGACCCTGCGGGTATGAACCGCATGCTCTAGCCAGCTGAGCTATCTCGCCATCAACACTAGAAATAATAACATATTTAATGAGTTTAGACAATAGTTTTTTTATTTTTTCTAAAAGAAAAAGATTTATAACAAATCTTTTATGTAATTATATAACTCATTTTGTATTTCTTCTATTGTTTTTATTCTTTTGTTGTCAGTACATTCTATAGTGTAGAAATTATATTTTTTTGCTATTTCTTTGTATGCATTTTCTGCATTTAATAGATGTTCTTTATCTTCTTCATTTTGATCTAATTTTTCTATTCTTCCTGCTTTAAGTTTATTTATTGCATTATATGGCATATGTAAAAAAACTTTTATATCTGCTTTAGGAAGTTCTAATAAATCAAATTCTAGTTTAGAAAGCCAATTATACATCTCATCTCTTTCTTCTTTTGTTTTCCATTTTCCTCCTTGATGTGCCATATTAGAATATACATATCTATCTAGTATTACATTATAACCATCATTTAATTTATCTATAATTTTATTTATATTATATTTTCTATCTGCTGCAAAATATAAGGAAGAAACTTTTGAATCAACATTAGGGGCCTTTTCTTTGAACCAACCATCGCATATATAACTTTTACCTAAATATGGTCCACCTACTATTTTACCTGTTGGCGATTCATAATTCGGAAAACAAAAATAGCATACTTTTTTGTTATTTTTTTCTAAATTTTCTATTAGTTTTTTTGATTGTGTTTCTTTTCCTGAACAATCAGTTCCTTCAATTACTATTAATTTACCTTTCATAATTCCTCCAAAACATTTTTTGTATTGCTTGTTCATATATTTTATATGCAATATCATATCCATCATCAATAAAGTTGCATGCTTTATTAATAGTAACTCCACTATTTGCTTCCATTACTAATATGGAACTATCATATAATTCTACTATATCTATACTACTAAATCTTATTCCTGTTGTTTTTGTAACTTTTTTAGCCAATTCTGTTATTTCTTTTTTTATATCTTCTTTTATATCTAAAAATATTTTTGAACCTTGTGAAAGGTTAAATCTAAAATCATAATTTATTTCTTCTCCTTTAGAAGGAATATAATTTTCATTTTTAATTGCTTTATTATTGTAATAACTATAATTAAATTTTATTAATAATTCTTTTAAAGTTGAAAACCCATCTCCTATTACTTTAGGATTTATTTTTCCATATATAAGTTTTATTTCATCATCTAAAATAATAACTCTGTATTCATTTTTTATTTTATAAAATGGACACATACTAATAGAAAAATTATTTATAAAGAGATTATCTAACGTTTCATAAAGAGATTTTTCATCAGTAATGTGAAAAACTTCATTTCCACATGCACCACAATTTGATTTTAAAACAATATTACAATTATTTTTATAGAAGTAATTTAAAGCAATTTCATAACTATTACAATCCTTTGCATATTCATTTTTGTTATCATTTTTATACAATATTTTATGTTCTATGATATCAATATTTTCATCTTTCATTACTTCATAAAACGCATACTTATCATCCATTATATTACCAAGTGCATGACCATTTAAATCAAACTTATTACCAGTTATATACCTTGTCATATCATCTTTTTCTAATTTAATAACCCAATTTTTAGATAAGAATGTGCATTTAATATTATTTTTATCGCATATTTCTTTTATCATTTTATTAAATTCCATAAAGCCCCCTAAAATTTTACAATTTAAAATCTTTTACCACAAACATAGCATACTTTGCTATTTGCATTATTAATTGTACCACAATTTTTACAAACCTTATTAGATGGTTTATATACTACATTTCTACTTTTATTTAATGTATTATTTTTAGGTCTAAATATTATTACTAGTATCAAAATAAATATTATTAAAAATTCTGTAAATAAAATATATTCTTTATATGTTAATGACTCAATTAATGATTTTTTTATTGTTATAATATACTCTCTTGTTTTATTATCTTCATCGACCACTTTTATTGTTACTTTTGAATTATTTTTTAAATTTTTATTACCAGTAATACTTACAGTTGCAGTACTATTATTAGGTGTTGCTAATATGTCTAATGAGCTTTCATTATTAATTTTTATTTCATAGTTTTGTTTCTTTTTGGAAAAGTTTATATCATAACCTGAAATTTTTAAATCCTTTAAATAATTTTTTTCTGATTCATACTCTTCTTTATTAACTATTAATTCATAATTCTTAGTACTACCATTTTCAGCTGTAACTGTTATAGTTATTTTGTTTTCTCCTTCTTTTAATTTAGTATCAGATACAACAGCTTTTGATGTATATGATTCAGTTACTGGTTTAATATCAATTTTATCTACATCCGATGATACAGTTAATGTATATATAAATACATCTCTCGAAAAATTTATTTTTCCTACAGATAAAATCAAATCTGATAAATATGTATTAGCATTATTCCCATCACTTCTAACTACACCTATTGTATATGTATTAATTGTACCATCTTCCGCTTTTACTTTTATTAAAACATCATTATAACCAATATTTAAGTTGACTGTTCTAGGGCCATAACCACTAACAAAACTTGCTTTATTATTCGCTAAAGTTGCTTTTATAACAATAGATGTAGTTTCCTTTGAAACAATAGTTGTATATTTCTTTAATTCACTTTTAAATTCTATATTACCAGGTGTTAAAGTTAAAGAAGATAAATTGGCGTTATTACTCTTTTTTAAAGGGTTAGTTTCTAAAACAGATACTAAATATTTTTCTTTTATTTCATTACTTGATATTTTGGCTGTCATTATAATATAAGTTGAACCACTTGATAATCCAGTTACAACTCCATCTTTAACACTTACTTTTTTAGGATTAACTATTTCATATTTTATATCTGTTAAGTTTAAATTAGGAGGTAAAGTTATTTTGCTTTTTAATTTTGAATTTTCTCCTACTTTTATATTAGAACTTCCACCTAAAAATGTATTTCCAGATAAGTTAATTGTTTTTAATCCAAGCATTTTATTCAATCCAGTTAAATCCTCAATATTACCACTATATTTTGAGCAATCTAAATTTTCAATTTCATTTAATTCCTCTGCTAATATCGAATATGAATAATCTTTACTTTCATTTTTTAACAAATTATACGAATCAATAATGCACTTATATAAATTATCATCTAAAAAAGAATCATTTGCAGGACTAGCATAAACATTTATAGCGCATAATAAACAAAGTGCAAAAATACATCTAAACAACTTTTTCATAACTCCTCCTATTCTAATAAAAGAATACCACAAAACATCACATTTTTCAATAAAATAAAAAGATATATTTCTATATCTTTATATAAATATTGGTTCTGTTTCTTTTAGTGTTTCTCCAAAATAAATTTCTTCGTCTAGGGTTATTATTTCGTGTTTTTTTAATGTTTCTTTTACATTTATTAGTCGTTGATTTTTTGAACCTCTAAACAGTAAATTAAGATCTCTTTGTTTTAAAATAAACTTTCCATCTACGAGTACATCTATATTACTTAAAAACTCTTTATATATTTCTTTTTTTTCTGACATTTTTATTAATTCTTCAAATGTAAAACCGGTATATACCCATACATCTAATCCTTGTTTTTTTGCGAATTTAGCAATTTCATTACAGCTTTCAGGTTGAAACATTGGATCTCCTCCACTAAAGGTAATACCTGTATGATATTCTAGTTTGCTAATTTCATCACAAACTATATCAATTGGTATTAGACCACCACCATTAAAGTCATGTGTAGTTGGATTTTGGCAACCAGGGCAGTTATGTGAACAACCTTGGGTCCATATAACTGCTCTTAGACCAGGGCCATCAACTATGCTATCTGTTTGTAAATCAGCTGCTAATCTTATGTTCATTATTTTATACCTGTATGGGTAACTCTATCAGAAACTTCAGATTTTTTAGCATTATTAAATCTATCTAATGTTCCTACTAAATATCCAGTAATTCTTCTTATTCTTTCAAAAGAAACACCTTCGCCTACTTTTTTAACTTTTTTTGTCTCCTTATCCATATTAAACTCCTTTCTAACATCCACAATTTAAATTATTTATTTTTTCCATTTCAACGCCTTCACCTTCATGTCTTCCACATCTTGGACATACATCTTTTATAACTCCAACGTATCCACATACAGGATCTCTATCTACTGGGTGATTTATTGCACCATATCCTATATCTGAATCATGCATAATTCTAACTACGCTTTCAAATGCCTCTACATTATTAACTGTATCTCCGTCAAGTTCAATATATGAAATGTGTCCTGCATTTGTGTATTTGTGATATACACCTTCAACTTCTAGTTTATGTTTAACTGTTGTTTTGTAATAAACAGGTACATGAAATGAATTAGTATAGTAATCTCTATCAGTTACACCTTTTATTTTACCATATATAGATCTATCCATTGCAACAAATCTACCACTAAGTCCTTCTGCTGGTGTTGCTAGTAATGTAAAATTCAAGTTATATTCTTTTGTATATTCATCACATTTATCTCGCATATGTTTTATTATTTCTTCACCTAATTTTTGTGCTTTTTCACTTTCTCCATGGTGTTCACCTATAAGTGCTTTTAATGTTTCTGCAAGTCCTATAAAACCAATAGATAATGTTCCGTGTTTTAAAACTGTTCTTAGTTTGCTATTGTTTTCTAATTTTTCACTGTTTATCCAAACGCCAGCACCAAGCAAGAATTTAAAGTTTGCTCTTGATTTAGAACATTGACATTCAAATCTTTGTAGTAGTTGTCCTTTTACTAAATCCATTAAGTTATCTAATTCTTCATAGAAACCTTTCATATCTGCTTTTTCTTCACCTAGTGCTATACCATGTTTAATTCCTAATCTAGGTAAATTAATTGATGTGAAACTTAAATTTCCTCTTCCTGGTGTTATTGATGGACCACATACATTTGCAAGTACTCTTGTTCTACAACCCATATAACCAACTTCTGTATCATAATCTCCTTCTTTTAAGAATGGTTTATTAAATGTTGAATCAAGGAACGAAAAGTTTGGAAATAATCTTTTTGCAGATACTTTACATGCTAATCTAAATAAATCATAGTTTGGATCTTCTTCAAAATAATTAACTCCTTCTTTTACTTTAAATATAGATATAGGAAATATTGGTGTTTCACCATGTCCTAATCCTGCATCTACTGCTAAAAGATAATTTTTTATAACCATTCTTCCTTCTTTTGATGTATCTGTTCCAAAGTTTACTGAACTAAATGGAACTTGTGCTCCTGCTCTTGAATGCATTGTATTTAGATTATGGATAAATGCTTCCATTGCTTGGTATGTATATCTATCTACTTTTTGTAATGCCTTTTTGTATGCATTATGTAAAATTTCTTTTAATTTTTCACTTTTATATAATATATCTTTAAATAATCCAAAATCAAATTCTATTGATTCAAGTTTATCTATTATTTCAATAATTTTATTAAAGTTTATTAATTCAATAAAACCCTCAAATTCAAGCAAATCATATAACGTTTGTTTAAATTCTTTTTTAAATGATTTTAATACTCCTGGTGCTAGATAATAGTCAAATGCAGGTATACTTTGTCCACCATGTTGTTCATTTTGATTTGATTGTATTGCAATTGCAGCAAGTGCAGCATAACTCATAATACTATTAGGTGTTCTTAGATAACCATGCCCCGTAGAAAATCCATTTTTAAATAATTTATTTAAATCTATTTGTGTGCATGTTGTTGTTCCCATTGCCCAGAAATCAAGATCGTGAATATGTATATATCCCTCATCATGTGCTCTTGCATATTTTGCATCCATTAAATATGCTTTAGCAAATTCTCTTGATACAGTTGATCCAAAATGAAGCATTGTACCCATTGGTCCATCTCCATCAACATTAGCATTTTCTCTTTTTGCATTTTCTTCATTTGCAGATTTAAGTCCCAATGATTCAATTGCTTTTACAAATTTGTGTTGTTGTTTTACTACAAATGCCTCTCTTGATGCTGCTCTTCTTTCTCTATAACTTTTAAATGATTCGTACACTTCATCATACTTTAAAATTTTTAATTCTTTTTCTATTATATCTTGTATGTCTTCTACTCCGATTGTTTTTCTATCTTTATAATTTTTTCTTATTTCACTTAGTACTTTTTCTTTTACTTTGTTTACAAGTTTCTCATCATATTCTTCATATACACTATCAAAGCCCTTCTTTACAGCAAGAGCAATTTTTGTATCATTAAAATTAACTCTTTGACCGCTTCTTTTAACTACAACTAATTCTTCTAAAAGATCTTTTTCCATATTTACTTCCTCCATACTATTTTCAAATAAATCATACTACATATATATAATGTTGTAAATGTTTTTTTATCATTTTTTTTAAATTTTACATTTGTATTGTATTTTACTTTTTTGCTTTTTCAAACAAAAAAACATTTATGCCTTTAGGTTGATTTCATAAATGTTATTTATTATTTCAAAATCAATTATTTCAAAAAAATTATCTATGTATTCTTTTTTGTTTACATTATATTTTAAATAATATGCATGTTCCCACAAATCAAGTGCAATTATTGGGATATACCCATAACTATATGGTGTATCTTGATTAGATGTGTTAATTATATTTAAGTCATTATTATTATCAAGTATTAAAAATGTATATCCACTTCCTTTTAATTTCATACTTGTATTTATAAAAATATCTTTAAAATTTTTGTATGAACCATATTTTTTGTCTATCGCTTCTTTTAATTTGCCTATGGGTATATTTTTTTTATTTGGGCTAATATTATTAAAATATGCTCTATGATTAAGTGCACCTCCTAAGTTATATAATATATCATCCCTATCTTGTAGAGGAAATATTTCTAAATTATTAACTAAATATTCCAGTTGATATTTATAATTATAGTTATTCTTAATTAATAATTTATTTAGATTATCAAAATATCTCTTTTCAAGTATTCTATGATACTTAATTGTATTAGGATCTAGATACGGTTCTAAATCGTTTATATTATAATTTAATTTTTCCATTTCATACATTTTTATCACAATTTATTATATGTAAAATGCATATTTTTATGATTGAATATTTAAATAAAAAAGATTATAATTTATGTATTAGGTGGTACGTGATGAAGGTAAAAAGAATTAGAAAAGAAATTTTTATTGCACTTTTACTTGTAATAGTATTTCTATTTACTTATATAACAACAAAAAAAGATATTTTTGTTAAGTTAAATGGTAAAGATGTTACTATAAATATTAATGATCAGTATGTTGATAATGGCATTGATGCAGAATATTGTTTTAAGTTTATAAAGTACAAATGTATAAAAATTAAAAATATTGATATTAAAAGCAATGTTAATACTAGTAAAAAAGGAATATATGAAGTTACCTATACTGCGTATTATAAGGGCAAAATAAAAACGATTAAAAGAAAAGTAACGGTTAAAGATACGGAAGCACCTAAAATTATATTAAATGAAGATACTAATATGTATAAATGTCCTAGTAAAGAATTTGTTGAACCGGGCTTTAATGTAATTGATAATTATGATCAAAATTTAAATGACAAAGTAATTATTGAAAAAGAAAAAAATGGCATAAAATATAGTGTAGTTGATAGTAGTGGTAATAAAAGTGAAGTGTTTAGAAAATTTAAATATAGTGATAATTCAAAACCAAGAATAATACTTAATGGATATAAATTTGTATTTTTAAAGCTAAATAATGAATTCGTTGATGATGGATATACTGCATTTGATAGTTGTGGTGTTGATATAACGGATAAAGTAAAAGTTAAAAGTAATGTTAATATAAATAAAGAAGGGATATATGAAATATCATACTATGTAATAGATGATTATGGATTTGAAACTAAGGCAATAAGAAAAGTTAAGGTAAATAAGGGTATAAAAAGTAATAATGGTAAAGTTATCTATTTAACTTTTGATGATGGTCCCTCTATTTATACAGAAAAGCTTTTAAATATATTAGATGATTACGGCGTAAAAGTAACATTTTTTGTAACTACTCAATTCTCTAATTATAGTTACTTAATTAAAAAAGAATATGAAAATGGACATTCTATAGGACTTCATACTGCTAGTCATAATTTTAAATATATTTATAGTAGTGTTGATGCATATTTTAATGATATAAATAAGGTAAGCGATGTGGTATTTAAAGAAACAAATACTTACTCTAAATTAGTAAGATTTGCAGGAGGCAGTTCGAATACAGTTAGTAATTTTAATAAGGGAATAATGACAAAACTAGTCAAGGAATTAAGTGATAAGGGTTATAAGTATTTTGATTGGAATGTCGATAGCAATGATACTTCAACTACAAATACTGATACAATTATAAATAATGTGATTAATGGGATTAAAAACAAACAGGTATCAGTAGTATTACAACACGATATAAAGCCCGCAAGCATAGAAGCCACTAGACAAATAATAGAATATGGCCTTTCTAATGGTTATACATTCTTACCTCTTAACCAAAATAGTCCTGGTGCTCATCATGGATTAAATAACTAAAAAAGTAGAGATTAACTCTACTTTTAGTTTTTATTGATATTGTATAACAATTTTATACTTCTTTTTTAGATAATTTGATTATTTTTATGTATACCATCAAATAAATTATTGATAAAGAATATCCGGCCATAACATCTGTTATATAATGAACACCTAAATATACTCTACTAAATCCAATTGTTAAAATTAGGAATATCAGTATTGTAATTAAAATAATTTTTGTTTTTTTACTATAGTTTGATTTGTATATTAAATATATTAATAATCCATAAAATGATGCACTTACCATGGAATGTCCACTTGGAAAACTATATCCACTTTCAGTAATTAAATTTATATCTATTGGTCTATTTCTTTTTAATATTAGTTTGAATGTACCATTTATTAAAAAACTTGTAAGCAGATTTAAACCAATATATATCGATTTCATCTTATTTTTTAGCAAAATCATAAGTATTATTGAAAGAGAAACTAAAAATATCCAATCTCCTAAATAAGTAATTATTTTAAAAATATTGGTTAATGTATCATTAAAGTATATTTTATTATATATAAAATCATCTATTATATATAAGTTATTACTATAGAATAATATTATTAAAAGTATATAAATTAATGTAAATATTGATATATATAAAATATATTTTTTATTCTTCATATTATTTATTCATTACACTTAGAATAGCAGGTAATATTTGTTTTTTTCTAGATATTATTCCTTTAATAAATATTCCTTCATATACTTCTTCTAAGTTAAAGCCCTCTTTTATTATATCAACTGATTCTTCATTGTATATTATATATGTACCTTCTTTTATAACATCTGTTATAAATAATGCTGCTATACCTGGATTATTTAAATTTATTTCGTTTAGTTTTTCAACATATTCATTTATATGATTTCTAATTTCTTCAAAGTCCATAGTTAATATTTGACCTAATCCAATATTTTTATCAAGAACTTTATATGTTTTATAATCTTGATATATTACCTCATTTATAGTCATTCCTTTTATAGAAGATGCGATTTTTAACATTTCATATCCATATTTATTTAAATCGATTTCTGCTATTTTACATAATTCATTGACTGCAAATATATCATCTGGTGTTGTTGTAGGAGAAGTTAATAAAACTGTATCAGATATAATAGCAGATGCAAGTAATCCAGCAATATGTTTTGGTATCAATACTTTTTTTTCTACAAACATCTGATATATCATGGTTGCGGTTGCTCCTACTGTCATACATCTAAAGTTAATAGGCATTGATGTACCAATAGATCCAATATTATGATGATCAATTATTTCAATAACTTCTGCTTCTTCTATACCCTCTATTGATTGAGAAAAATTATTGTGATCAACTAATATTATTTTTTGTTTTTCATATTCGTTTGCCCAATTTAGATTTATTAAACCAAGACATTCATTTTTATGATTTATAACTGGGTAATTAGTATGTTTGATTTTTTTAGTTAATGTTTTAAAATCAGTATAGTAATCATCGTCAAATACACATAGTGGATGATCTGTATTATTTATACTAATAATATAATTACTTAAACTGACTGTATTTGCTATTCTAAAACTACTTAAATGTGATCTTATAATAGTCACATTATTTTTTATTGCTTTTTCTAAGAGTGAATCATCTATTTTACTATTTAATGCAAGTATAATCATTTGTACTTTAGAAGAAATAGCATAATCAATTATTTTAAACCTATCTCCTACTATTAGAATATCGTTATTTGATAGTTTTATTTCATCATGAAATGTGCTACTTTGGTATCCAGCAACCATAATATTTCCTTCAACAAGATCATTTGCTTTATACAATATATCTGCATCTAAAACTTCTACTATATTTTTTAAAGTAGTATTAATATGTTCTTTATTACCTGATATTAGGAATTTTGCTAATTCTTTCATTGCAACAAACCCAATTAGCTTTTTGTTATTATCAATAATAGGTACTGCTGTAATATTCTGATCATGCATAATATTATATGCTTTATATATTGATTCATCTTGATATATAAATGCCTTTTTATCATATTCTACATTTTTTATTCTAACCCTAACATCGTTTAGGAACTCTGGTTCTTCTACATTAAAATATTTTAAAACGAATTTAGTTTCATTATTTAAATGTCCTATTGCTTTAGGAACTGTATTTGATCCCATACAATTCTTTAAATATGATAAAGCAATACTAGAACAAATACTATCTGTATCTGGATTTCTATGCCCAAAAATAAATGTTGATTTCATATGTCACCTACTCTTTTCTTTATAATACTTTATTAACATTGTATAAAATATGTTATATATATCTTTATCTTCAATATTATTATAGCCATTTTTCTGTAATATTCTACTTATAACATTTTTAAACTCATTTGGTTGTACAAATAAAGCAAATTCATTTCTTGAGTTTCTAGAAAAACCACTATAATCACCATCTTTTGCATAGTTAAATGCACCTTTAAGTTGTTCTATTCCATGTTTAGAAAATGTTTCTAAACTAGCTTCTAACAATAATCTTTCTTCCTCAGAACTCATTATTTGAGTTACAATTCCACGAGTTAAATTAGAATTTTTTATTGTTTGTCTAATATTATTATTTCTAGTAAAAACTCTATAATCACCATTTTCTATAAAATCTTTAAAACATTGTATTGCATATTTTGGACTTTTAATTTTAGATATACTCATATATGCATAATCAAATGCCTCTTTATGTGCATTTGTTATTGAACTATATGTATTATCATTAACATATAACTTATGCATTTTTTCACTTTCAGTATCGATATGTTTTTGACTTATTATCTCATTATATAAATCATAAAAAGTGTCTACTTTATTATCTATATTAAGTGCCATAATCAAAATTTTAGTAATGTCTTTATAATTTACAAGTCCTAAAGTTCCAAAACTTGCTAATGTTTTATCTTTTTCGACAAATATTAAGTCAGAAAATTTTATTATGGATTCTCCACTTACAAATATTTTATTGTATTCTTTTAATAGAAATTGATAGAATGAAATGAATGATACGCTATTTAACATATTTTTTTCTTTTAAAGTGTTTATATATGATGAAATCCAATCAGATACAACTGAATTATATGAAAGAAAACCATCCCATGTAACTGATATGTTATTGTCAATAAAAGCAAATGGATTAGTATTTAATAAACCATTCTTTAGATACTCATCTGCATTTATATGTGCGTTTATTTTATCTATGGCATCTTTATTTTTGACTCTAAGAACCACATCATCAAATCTTATATGACTAGATACTTTTGAATAGTGTTCTATATTATTCTTTAAAAGAAAATCAAATATACTATTTACTCCAAAATATATATGTTTTTTATCAAGTGGTATATAGATTTTTAATAAATTATACCCTGATTCCTCATTTTCTTTACTTGCAAATTGGCAAAAATATGGATTTTCTTTTTCGATAAATACATCTATATTATCTTTATTTGAAAATTGTTCTATCCATTTAGAAAAACAATCATTTATGTTTTCTTTAGGTGAATATATAGATATTAAATTTGAATAAACAAGTTTGGAGTCTATTTCAATATCGTTTTTTGATATTTCTGCAATTAATTTTAGAAATCTTTCAATTTCTTCAATTCTTTTCATTAATTTCCTCTTTTATCTTATTAACAACTTTTGTTAAATCAATTGTATCTGAAGATATATTGTCATTGCTTTCAATTTCTTCAGAGTCAATCCCAAGTGATATTTCTTTTTCAACTCCATCAAATGTTATTTTTATACTATTCATACTATCCACCTACTATAATACATAGTATATTTTAACACATAATTGTTTATTTTTATAGATTTTTTAATAAAAAAATTAACACTAATCAATTGAATTTGTAAATGTCATTTTAATATATGCTTTTGTCATTTAATCTTT
>ERZ857998.543-NODE-543-length-52135-cov-37.838863_pt1 | contig 52135 bp, 75 predicted proteins | sample MGYA00519954_ERZ857998 | MGnify/ENA primary metagenome ERZ857998 (study PRJEB31778, sample SAMEA3449424) | human gut metagenome | biome: human gut; feature: human-associated habitat; material: faeces | place: United Kingdom | collected 2010/2012 ...
ACCTTGATATATAAAGAAAAATAGAAAAAAAGTAGTGTAAAAACTTTACACTAACGCAACTTATTAGGAGGAGTATTTATGAATATGATTGAAAAAATGAACTCTAACTTTAAAGAAAATAAAATATTTTATTTATTGGTATTAACATTTTTCTTTGTTGGAATATTACTAGGTGCATATACCATAAAATATATGGATGGAGTAGATGGGAAGGATTTATCTGATTATTTTACAGGATTTATTAAAAGTATTACTAATCAAGAAATTAAAACTCATGAATTACTTCTTAGTATAATTAAAAATAACATATTAACTGTAGTACTTATAATAGCGCTTGGATTTACAATTTTAGGGGCTCCTTTGATTTTAATTATTGATTTAGTAAAGGGATTTACTTTAGGATACACCTTTAGTTTTTTATTAACTACTTTCGAAGGAAAAGGTATTTGGATAGCATTAGTTTCAACTGTACCACAAAATTTACTTTATATACCTTTTTTTGTTGGGATAAGTATAATTTCATTAGAATTATCCTCAGCTAAAATTAAACAAAAGTTTTTTGGTGGAGCGAGGTTTAATAAGAATATGTATAGTGAATTATTTATGAAATTATCTTTCTTTTTTATATTATTTATAGTAGGAGTTATAATTGAGTGCTATATAAGTCCAGGATTAATAAGATTAGTAGTTACGAATGTTTATAAATTAAGTTAAGCCAATGAAAATAGAGAAGGGATTAAGAAATTTTTGTCGAATAAATAATATATTAGGATAGGGGATTATTATGAAAGAAATTGTTAATAATTATAAGGAAGCTTTATTAAAAAGTCATAAAAGTGAAAATACTGTTTATGCTTATGTAACTGATGTTAATTTATATGTTAAATATTTGAATAGTAAGGAAATTAATATAGATGAAACTGATAATGTATCAGTGCTAGGTTACATTCAACATTTACTTAGTCAAGGAAAATCAGAAAGATCAATTAATAGAATAGTGATAAGCTTAAGAAGCTTTTATAATTATTTAAAAGATCAAGAAGTAGTTAGAGAAATTCCTAAAATTTATTATAAAAATACTTCAACAACAAGAAAGCTACCTGAAATTTTGACTATTGACGAAGTAGACAGAATAATTAGAATTGTAGATAAGGATTCTAATAAAGGGATAAGAGATAATGCTTTGCTAGAACTTATGTATGCAACAGGAATGAAAGTTTCTGAAATAATTAATATTAAAGTTTTTGATGTTAATTTAGAATTAAATTTTGTGAAATGTATAGATAATAAGCACTTTGAAAGATTGATACCAATAGGAAGAAGCGCGGTAGAAGCATTAAAAGAGTATTTTAATATAAGAGATAGAGTTGCTTGTGAAGGAGTAGAAAATCTATTTGTTAATTTAAATGGAAATCAATTAACAAGACAAGGAGTTTGGAGAATAGTAAAAGAGTATTCTCATAAGGCTGGAATAAAAAAAGATGTAAATTTAAATACATTTAGACATTCATTTGCTGTTCATTTATTACAAAATGGTGCAAATGTAAGGGCTGTGCAAAAACTTTTAGGCAATCAAGTCTTAACTTATATGGACACATATTATGAAATAATAAATAATGATAAAATAAATATAGTTTATAAAAACTCTCATCCAAGAGCATAATATTATTATGAATTTATTGAATAAGTATTTATTCAGTATAGATATGTATATTTATAGTGTAATTTTTAGTATTTAAAGTAATGTTTCTAATGATATTTTATTAAAAACCTAAATATGGACATGTAATATCTATTTTATTAGAAAAAATTATAAGTAGTTAATTTAAATAAATTTTAAATTTATTCTCAAATTTAAGGTTGAGTATTTAAAGTAGAGTAGAAAAGTAGCTATTGTAGAAAGAAGAGATGAGATATATAATAAATAAGTAATTTAATAATTTAATCAAACTTTGATTTAATATAAAAAGCTAATAATTAGAGGAAATATATTTCTGTATTAGAATATTGTAATAAAATAATACTATTTACATGCTAAGTAAAGATAGTTTTACATATATAAGTAAGACTATCTTATAATATTTTAATATAGAAAATTATATATATTAAAAAGCTTTTTTAATAAATAATTAGATAATAGGAGGACATAATCTAATGAGAATGTATGACATCATACTAAAAAAAAGAAAAGGTCTAGAATTGACTAAAGAAGAAATTGATTTTTTCGTGCAAGGTTTTACAAAAGGAGAAATTCCTGATTATCAAGCATCTGCACTACTTATGGCAATATTTTTTAACAAGATGAACAAAAAGGAAACAGCTGATTTAACTATGGCTATGGTTAATTCAGGGGATGTTATAGATTTATCTTCAATCAATGGAGTAAAGGTTGACAAACATTCAACAGGAGGTGTAGGGGATAAGACTAGTATATGTCTTACACCTTTAGTTGCATCATTAGGAGTTCCAGTATCAAAGATGTCAGGAAGAGGCTTAGGACATACTGGTGGAACTATTGATAAATTAGAATCTTTTGATGGTTTTTCTGTAGAGCTTACAGAAGATGAATTTATTAATAATTCTAATAAAATTGGAATAGCAATAACAGGACAAACAGGAAATATTGCACCTGCAGATAAAAAGTTATATGCTTTAAGAGATGTAACTGCAACTGTAGATAATATGTCTCTAATTGCGTCAAGCATTATGAGTAAAAAAATAGCTTCAGGTGCTGATGCTATAGTTTTAGATGTAAAAGTAGGGGATGGAGCATTTATGAAAACTCCCGAAGATGCAAAAGCTCTTGCAAAAGAAATGGTTGATATAGGTACATCAGTTGGAAGAAAAACCATAGGGGTTATTTCTGATATGGATCAACCTTTAGGATATGCTATTGGAAATGCATTAGAAGTAAAAGAAGCTATAGAATTATTAAAAGGAAATGGACCAAAGGATTTATTAGAATTAACATTAACTTTAGGAAGTTATATGCTTATATGTGGAAATAAAGCAAAGACTTTTGAAGAAGGAAAAGCTTTATTATTAGAAAATATAAATAATGGTAAAGGAATAGAAAAATTAAAGGAATTTGTTAAGGCACAAGGGGGAGACCCATCATTTGTAGATGAAACAGATAAATTACCTAAGGCTAAATATATTGAAGAAGTTAGAGCAGTTAATAGTGGTGTAATTACTAAGATTAATGCTGAAGCATTTGGATTAATTGCTATGGAATTAGGGGCTGGTAGAGAAACTAAAGAAAGTGAAATAGATTTGGCTGTAGGAATAGTACTTAATAAAAAGAGAGATGATGAAGTAAAAGCTGGAGATATACTAGCATATATTCATAGTAATGATAAAGATAATATAGAAAAGGCTAAAAATAATATTTTAAAGAACATAATTGTTAGTGAGAAAAGTAAAGAAAGAATACCTTTAATATATGATGTTGTAAGTTAAAAATAAAAATATGATAAGAAGATTTATTCTTTTTATCATATTTTTATTTTTATTGGTAATAATAAGCTTGAAAGGAGGAAATAAAATGAATAAAAACAAAATGAAAAAGAGGATTTTACTTTCTTTAAGTTTATTAATTTTAAATCTTGTACCAGTTAATGCTTTTGCTTTACCAAATAAAAATGAAGCTGAAACATATAAAGAATGGAGTACGGAAACTTTTGCCGAAGAAGGTATAAATGTAGATGCTAAATCAGCATTATTAATCGAACCTATTTCTGGTAAAATATTATATGAAAAAAATTCAGATGAAAAATTTGCTCCAGCATCTGTAACAAAAATAATGACAATGCTATTAACTATGGAAGCGGTAGACAGTAATAAAATTTCTCTTAATGATAAAGTAACATGTAGTGAAAATGCAAAAAAAATGGGTGGAAGCACAATGCTTCTTGATACAGGAGAAGTTAGAACAGTCGAAGAATTATTAAAGGGAGTTGCTATTGCATCAGGTAATGATGCTGCAGTTGCTTTAGGCGAGTATTTGAGTGGAACAGAAGATGCATTTGTAGAATTAATGAACAAAAGAGCTCAAGAGCTTGGAATGAATAATACCACTTTTAAAAATTGTAACGGACTACCAAAGGAAGGACATTTATCAACAGCTAGAGATATTTCAATAATGTCCTTAGAGCTTCTTAAACATCCAACCATACTGAAATATACAGGTACATATATGGAAACAATTTCTGAAGGAAGATTATCTCCAATAGAATTAGTTAACCACAATAAACTAGTAAGGTTTTTTGAAGGTTGTGATGGTTTAAAAACTGGATATACATCAGAAGCTAAGTATTGTATTTCTACTACGGCTACTAGAAATGGAGTGAGAATGCTTTCAGTAATTATGGGAGCACCGACTTATAAAATAAGAAATAGAGATGCAGGAATGTTATTAAATTATGGCTTTTCTAAATTTGAAGGTAAAAAGATATTAGTAAAAGATGAAGAGGTTGAAAATATCTATTTAAGTAAAAATACTGACAAATTCTTTACTGCCAAAGCAAAAGATGATTTAATTGCTATTATTCCAAAAGGTGATAATAATGAAATAGAGAAAAAAATAGTAATAAATGATATTAAAAAAGAATATAAAGAGGGAGAAATAATAGGAAAATGTCAGGCTTACTCTGGAGAAAATAAAATCGGAGAAGTGGATTTATATTCTGATAGAGATGTTAATATAGGTGGTATTTTTGAAAACTTTAAATTTAATATGAAAAATATGTTTAGAAAAGGAATATAAAAGGGATTCTATATGGGATCCTTTTTTCTTATTGTAAAAAGGTTGTTCTTTACAAATAAACTTGATATTATATTCTAAGGAAATAGAATATTAAAGGCGGATGAGTAATATGGAAATGCCAAGAATTAAAGTAGCAAATTTCGAGGGACCATTTGATTTATTGTTACATTTAATTAAGAAAAATGAAATGGATATATATAATATTGAAATATATAAGATAACTAATCAGTATTTAAAATATTTAGATGATATGAAGATAATAGATCTTGATATAACTTCTGAATTTATAGTTGTAGCTGCAACTTTGATTGAAATTAAATCTAAAAAGCTTTTACCAGTTATAAAAAATAATGAAGAAAGTGAAGAAGATTTAGAAAAAAATCTTATGAATAGACTTATAGAATATAAAAAGATAAAGGGAGCAGCAGTATTCTTAAAGGATAAGTTTATTAACTCAGGTGATATATATACAAAAAAGCCTGAAATAATAGAAGAAAAAAATATAGGAATCAAGGAAGAAGATATACTTAAGAATATAACTCTACTAGAGTTATATAATATATACAATAAATTAATCGATAATTATCTTAAGAAGCAAAATAAAGAAAATGTAATTCAAAGAAAAATATATGTTGATAAGTATAAAGTTGAAGATAAGATGAATGACTTGATTACAAAATTTAACAAGAATAAAATAATTAAATTTAGAGATATAATAAGAGAAAGTGAATGTAAGCTAGAAGCAGTTGTAACTTTCTTAGCATTGTTAGAACTAATAAAGCTTAGAATTGTTAAGGTATACCAGGATAATAATTTTGATGATATCTTAATGGAAAGGAGAATAGGAAATGAATAATATAGATGTAGCACAATATGAGTTTGAAGAAATATCTTCAAAACCCAAGATAAAATCTTCAATTGAATCCCTTCTATTTGTTAGTGGAGAACCATTAACTATAAGAGATTTAAGTAACACATTAGAAATTTCAACTAAAATGGTTAAATGTATATTAGATGAAATGCAGAACGAATATGAAGAAGAAAAAAGAGGTATAAAATTAATTTCTATAAATGGAGAATTTCAATTAGTAACTAAGGCTGAAAATAGCGATTATATTCAAAAGTTATTAAGAAAAAATAAGAGACAATCTTTATCTCAAGCCTCTTTAGAAAGCTTAGCAATAATAGCTTATAAGCAACCAATCACAAGAGTAGATATAGATGAAATAAGAGGAGTAAAATCTGAAAGTGCATTACAGAGGTTGTTAGAAAAAGATTTAATAAAAGAGGTAGGTAGATTAGAAGTTCCAGGAAGACCAATTTTATTTGGAACAACTGATGAATTTTTAAGACAATTTGGATTAAAAGAATTAAATGAATTGCCTTCATTAGATTTATATGATGATAAAGAAAATGATATTATAGAAAATATGCATGAAATTATAAAAGAGATATAAGATATATTTTAGTATTCTAAAATATATCTTATATAAATTAATGCAAGTTACTTGAAGAAGAATCGCTATTATCACAATTATTAATAGGGCGATCTTCTTCAAATTTATTTTTATTACATTTATCCTCATTAAAAAAACCTTTTACAATATCTATTATTTGAGGTATAGAATCTACTATTCTATCATATGTATTATTTTGTTCTACTGGTAATAACCTTACAACGTCCTTTCTTAAAACTAAAAAAGCTACGGGCTTAACAGTAATTCCAGCACCAGACCCACCTCCAAATGGATGACTTGACATATTATCCCCAGGACCTATGCATACATTTCCAAATTCACTTCCACCAGAAGCAAATCCAAAGGTTACTTTTGATATTGGAATTATATAGCTACCGTCTTTGGTTTCTACTGCATCACCTATTACAGTATTGACATCTATCATTTCTTTTAAGTTTTCCATAGTACTTTTCATTAAACTTTCAACAGGATGCACATTTGTCATATATCTCTCCCTAGATTGGGAGCCACCTCCTTAATTTCTTTACTTTTAAATAATAAAAATAATATATATATAATATTGGCAATATTAAAGTAAAATATACTAGTTATTCCAAAAGTTAATAAAGTTTTATTAAATTTAGGCTCAATATCAAGTGAAAGTTTCTTGACCTTAAAAATAATATTTAATAGCAAATAAAGTAAAGTAGGTATATTGCATAGAAGTCCGTATAATATTGCAGAAAAAGCTGCATCATCAATGCCATATACAAGTGATACATTTATTTTAATTTTAGGTTTTAATTTATTTGTAGAAATATTTCTATATAACTTCTTATAAGAAAGTTTTTTTATATATTTTCTTTTTGATTTTTCTATAGTATCTTTCCTTTTCTTTTCGTTTTTTATAAACTTTTTTAAATACTTATTTTCAACTCCATTTTTGGAAGAAAAGACTGTATATTTGTATAGTTTTATAATTAAATTCTTATTCAAGTATTCTAAGTTTATTTTAATAGGTAAAGGTAAAAATAATAGTATAAAAATAATAATAAGTATAGCAAATAATTTCATTACTAAATCCTTTCAAGAAATTTTTAAAATTTATATAATAAGAAAATTTTAAAATTATGTTTAAAAATTATCTTTTAGAACAAACTATTTTTAGATGGTTAGTATAGAAGGTGATAATATGAAAAATATAAAAAATGTTCTAATAACTATTTTATTAGTATTATTGACATTTACATGTAATATATATTCAGTTAAAGCTATGACTGATGATAATATTGATAATGACTATGAATCAATTGATATACTTGAAGAAGATTCTATAGATATATCCTTAGATGAAGTTAATATTAGTATTCCATTAAAAGTCTCTGCTAGAAATGCTATAGCAATAGATGCTGAAAGTAATCAAGTATTGTGGAATCAAAATGCCTATGAAATAGTACCTATGGCTAGTACTACTAAGATTTTAACAGCTCTTATAGCAATTAATTATGGTGATTTAGATAGAAAAGTAATCATAAGTAAGAATGTTTCATCTATTAGGGGCTCAACAGTAGGATATTCAGCTGGTGAAGAAATAACAATGAGGGAATTACTATTCGGTTTGATGTTTAGATCAGGTAATGATGCAGCTATAGCTATTGCAGAAGATATAGGAGGATCAATAGAAGGATTTTCTAATATTATGAATGACTTTGCTAAAAATGTAGGAATAATAGATTCTCATTTTGAATCTCCTCATGGATTAGATAGCTCTAAACATTATTCATCAGCATATGATTTAGCTATTTTAACATCAAAAGCAATGGAATATAGTGTTTTTAGGGAATGTGTAGGAGAAAAAGTTATATATAAAGATAAATATAATTTTACTAGAGACTATCAAAATATTAATAAAATATTATATAAGATTCCTGAAGCCAATGGTGTAAAGACTGGATACACAGGTGGTGCAGGTAAATGTTTGGTTTCATCTATTAATCATAATGGAAAAAATATAATTATAGTTGTATTGAACTGTGTAGATAGATGGAATGTTACTGAAAAAATATATAATTATGTAGTGAAAAGTAATGAGTTTATTAATAAAAATAATAAAACAATATTACAGGAAGAAAAACTTGCAGGTTTAGGAAAAATAATAAATGAAGAAGATCTAAGTTATGGTTATAAAGAAAGTGATATTGTAGAAGTAGAAGTTTTTAAGCCAATATTAGATATAGAAGTAGGAAATATACTAGGAAAAATATCTGTGAAAGATACAGGTAAAGAAAAAAATAAGTTTCCTTTAATAAGTAACATAAATATTAACAAAGAAGAATTAGAAAAAATAATACTTGGTGAAAAGTAGAGACAGAGGTCTCTACTTTTTTACTTAACATTGTAACAAAATAAATTATAATAAATAATCTAATATTGTATAAGAAATAGTTGGAGTGAAAAAAAGTGATGAGGGAAATTGTGGAATGTATTGATTCTGGAACAGAATTTTGTCCATGTAAGTTAGCTGAAGCAGGTGAATGTATTATTTGTTCGCAATTACAGGGTAGTTGTTTTTGTGATTGTTTAAACTGGAAGGGGGTTTGTATATATCACGAATTCATTAATAATGGGTCTAAAGCTAAAGAAGGTAGAAAAACTTATAACTGTTTAGTTAAAGAAACAGAGCTTTGTGAGAAGGATTTATTATTAATTAAGTTTGAAGTACCTCATAAATTAGCAATAGATTTAGTTAAAGCAGGTAGCTTTATATTTATTAGACCAGATGAAAATAATATTTACTTTGATGTACCTATTTCTATATTAGATTCGGATATAGATAATAATATTATATCTATTATGATAGAAATAAGAGGAATAAAAACTAAAAACTTATTAAATCTAAAAGCTGGTAGCATACTTACTATAAGAGGGCCTTATTGGAATGGGGTCTTTGGGCTAAGCAATTTAAAAAGCCAAATAAATAATAATGTATTAGTATTAGCAAGGGGAATTGGAATGGCACCAATGATTCCTGTTATTAGAAAATTGCATCAAAACAATAATAAAATAACATTAATTATAGATAAGTCACCATATAAAGATAATTATGTAAGAGAATATTTGAAAAATTATAATGTTGAAGTTATAAATGAAACTTTAATATACAAAGGTGAAATTAGTGATGAGGCTAAAGTTATAATTAAAAATATTTTATTAGAAAAAAATGTTGAATATATTCATATTGCAGGTGCAGATATATTAAGTGTTAAACTAATAGATTATTTAAATAATATAGATAGAAAAGATGTAAAACTTTCATGCTGTAATAATATTAAGATGTGTTGTGGAGAAGGAATATGTGGTAGTTGTACTGCTAGATTTTCAGGTCATAGAGTAAAAAGATTTTGCAAATTACAAACTGAGCCAAGGAAAGTATTTGAAGGGAGGAGATTTATATGATAAAGGTTATTATAGTTGGTGGAGGATGGGCTGGATGTGCAGCTGCAATTACAGCAATAAAAACAGGAGCAGAAGTTCATCTTTATGAAAAAACTGATTTATTATTAGGTCTTGGTAATGTTGGAGGAATAATGAGGAATAACGGAAGATGGACAGCTTCCGAGGAGTTAATACAGCTTGGGGCTGGAGATTTAATTGATATTGTTGATAATACATCAAGACATAAAGATATAGAATTTCCAGGGCATAAGCATGCAACATTATATGATGTTAATTTAATTGAAGGTAAAGTAAGTAAGTATTTAGATAAAATTGGTATAAATATTCATATAGAAAGCAGAGTTATTGATGTTAAGGTAGAAAATAAAAAGATTAAAGGGATTTATCTTAGTGATGGAAGTTATGAAGAGGGTGATGTATTTATTGAAACAACTGGTACAACAGGACCCATGGGAAATTGTTTAAGATATGGAAATGGATGCTCAATGTGTATTTTAAGATGTCCAGCATTTGGACCAAGACTTAGTATAAGTGAGAGATGTGGTGTATCAGATATACAAGGGGAAAGAGATCAGGATACATTAGGAGCAATTTCAGGTTCATGTAAGTTAGCTAAAGAAAGCTTGTCAAAGGAAATTGTTGAAGAGTTAGATAGAACAGGTTGTGTTATTTTAGAAGTTCCTAAGGAAGACATCAATTATGATAAGCTTAGCTCTAAAGTATGTCAACAATATGCTTTAAAAGAATTTGCAGAAAATATAATACTTTTAGATACTGGACATGCTATGAGAATAGAAATGCAACATTAGTTGCTGCATTTCTTTAATTGAAAAACTAATCTCTTTTTGATTATCATCAGTACCAACAAACTTAATTTTTATTTTACCTTTACCAGGTCCATCACTATACCAATAAACAGTATCAATTAAATTATCTATAATTAATTTTTGTTCAGATTTATCAAGTTTATCTATAATAGAGCATTTAGTTAATAATGATTCTATAAGATCTAAATTTAATAAGTTATTCTTTAAAGTTAAAGTTTTACTATTTAATTCAGTAAGAGACTTTTCTATGTTAGTACATTCATCTTTTAAGTCTTTTATTTTATTAAGCAAAATATCCTCAATATCATTACATAGTGATAGTTTTGTAACTAAGTTATCTATTTGTAATTTCTTTTCTTTAAGTGATTTATTTAAAGATAGTTTGTCTAAGTCTAAATTTTTATAAGTCTCATCAGTTTTGTATTTATCTCTTATCTTTGATAAGAAATCTTTTTTATTTATGCTAAGTTGCTTTAAAGATAGTAAAACTAGCTTTTCTAAATCAGCTGCTTTTGCATTACCATTATCACATAATTTTTTTCGTGATTTTTTCTTTAAGGAGCATGTATAATAAAACAATTTTTCACCTGTAGTCTTAGATATTCTACCATGACTAATTAGCATATATTCTTTACATTTACCACAACGTATTTTACCTACTAATAAAGCATTATGAGTTTTACCTAATCTCGGAAAAGTATTTTTATTTTTATCAAATTGTTTTTGAACAGACAACCAAAGTTCTGGTTCAATATAACCTTTAATAGAACTTACTGCAGCTAAACGTTCAGATAAATCCTTTTTTACTTTTGTATATTTACCATCTTTTTTTGTTTGTTCAGTTTTATTATAAGTTAATAGGGAGTGAATATTATCAGGCTTACCATATACAGTCCAATTAGAATTATTAAGATATTCAACAACATCATCATTAGCTTTAACATAGATTGGATTTTGTAGTATTGTCTTTAAAGAGGATTTTTCATATAGAATATCATTTCTAGATCTAATATTATTTTCATGAATATAAACTTCTAATTTATGAAGACTACCTAGCTCTAGGTATTTGTTATATAAGAAATTTACGAATTTCATTTCTTTTTCGTTTATAATTAATTGGGGAGATGTACGTGTTATACCTTTTTCATCAATATATTCAATTTTATCAGAAGTAAATCCTAGAGGTATTTTACCACCGGTCCATTTACCATTTTTAGCAATTTCAAGCATATTATCTTTAACTCTTTCAGCTATGGTTTCTCTTTCTAATTGTGCAAAGACACTAGCAATATAAATCATAGCTCGCCCCATTGGGCTAGAAGTATCAAATTGTTCTTTTATACTTATAAAGGAACAATTATTAGATTGAAGTATCTCTAATGTGCTAGAGAAATCAGCAACATTTCTGCTAATTCTATCTAATCTATAACATACTAAAATATTAAATTTTTTGTTTTTAATAGCCGACATTAGCTTTTTAAAGTTAGGTCTATCAAGATTTCCTCCAGAGAATCCTTCATCTTCATAGACTGTAAATTCGACATCTTTACTAATAGTACTTAATGTGTAGTCTTTACACATTTCAATTTGATTTTCTATAGAATCACCTTTGCCTGTAAATTTAGATTTTCTAGAATAAATAGCAATTTTAAGCAAAAAAACATCTCCTTTATATAAACATTTTTATTTATATTGTTTCAATAATATTTTTATCAGGTTTTTGAATATATTTTTTATAATCATTTAAATTTATATCATTATTAGTTAGTAAATCATTAATTATACTTTTAAATGTATCAAGTGTAAAATAAGAAAAAGGAAGCTGACTTATAAAAGGACAATTATTTATTAAATCATCTGAATAGAATTTTTTTAATTTCAATATTCTTTCAATTATTCCTGGGGGACAATCTATATGCTTAAATTCATAAAGTATATTATTATTTCCTAATCCACTTAAATCATAATAAAGTACTGATAAAAGAAATGATAAAGATTGCTCGACCTTATTTTCATTATTTAAAATTTCAGACATATTTAATATATTAATCCCTATAAGCCCCCAATTTTTTTCACAATAATATTGAATGTTTCTATCATTAAAAATCCCCCAAGCTATATCATAAAAGCTAGCATCAAATTTTAATTGATTTTTTTTATTAATATATTCATCTAACGAAATCATCCAATTGGAATTCTTATGCATTAAAACAAAGTCAATATTATCCTTTATGAATTTATCGCCTTTTGAAGAAAGAACATACCCTTTATAGTTACTATGAATTTTTGATATATATTCATTAGGAACATTATTTAAAATACGCTCAATTAAAATGTCTTTATTACCTGTCTTAGGAAGATTATTCTCTGTTAATATTTCTTTTAATTCTGAAACTTTAAAATAAAAAAATAATGAATATATGTTAGGTTTTTCTAAATATCCTTTAACAATCATTTCATTATGAAACTTTATTGGATTATTTATATTAAGTTTATATGTCATATAAGCTGGGTAATTCTTTATTGGAAGTATTGGATGCCCCTTTTTAGCCCAATTTAAAAATATAGCAATAGTTTGTAATTCTTCATATCTTTTATACTCAGCCGATTTTTTTGTTTTATTATCGTAATTAAAGTTAGTAGTTGTTTTTACAACTAACCTTGAATCTTTTAATTTTTTCTTTTTAAAAAATTTTAAGAATCCCATATTAACCTCCAATATTTAAACTTTATAAAATTTATGCATTAATTGAGTAACACGTTTAGGCATATAAGAATCTTCTATAGAATCAGAAGAATGTTTTTTTATATAATTTATATACATATATGTAGCATATAAATCAGCTTGAAACTCTTCTTTTATATCAGAAGTAAAAGAAGAGTTTAAAAGTAAAGATTTTCTGTGATTTAAAAAATAATGACCTAATTCATGGTATAAAGAAAATATAAATATATCCTCCGATAGATTATCATTGAGAACAATCATCTGCCGATTAGGGGAAATATATTTATAAAATCCATTTACTGAACTAGTTAATGGTAAAACTTTAAATTCAACTCTTTTTAATGATTTGACTATATCTATTGGTCTTATACTTTCATAAGTATTTATAACGTTATCTGCAACGTCTTGTATATATTTATAAATACTCAATAACCCCAACCCCTTATATTATCTATACTTTTTAGGTGTAAATTTTTTCTTATTTTTAATCTTTATAGATTCAAGTGTAATCTTTAAAGCATTTTCTATTGCAAAATAATCCTCATCAGTTAGCATATCTTTATTTTTAGAAAAGGATATTGATAATTCATCAAGTATTTTTTGAGCTTCTAAATCAATGTTTTCTTGTTCTTTGATTGTAAGAGAGTAATCTCTTTCTTTTTTTTCTGAATAATCTTCATCAAAAAAAGCACTTACAGGAACATCTAATGCTTTAGCTAATTTATTTAATGTTTCTGTAGTAGGACTACTTTTATCATTTTCTAACTCAGAAATTGTAGATTTTGACAAACCAGTAAGTTCTCTAACATTCATTATTGAGTAACCTTTAGATTTTCTTATATTTCTTATATTTGAGCCAACTGACATAATATTACCTCTTTCTTTATTAGTGTTTACCGTACTTATATTATAGCATGCAGTTCGGTAAAGTAAACTGAATTTTAAAGAATTTTAAAGAATTTTAAAGAGTTTTAAAGAATAGTTTGGTTAAATGGTAATTATAGTTCGTTTTTAAGGTAAAATAAAACTTGTAGAGATGTTCGGTTAAGTGGTAATATTTTTCTGGAGGTGTTACTATTGCACAATAATATAAAAAAGATTATAGAGAAAAATGGAATGAAAATAACATTTGTAATTAAAAAAGTAGGACTAGCAAAATCATCGTTTTATGACATTATGAATGGTAATGCAATTCCGAGTTTAATTAATGCTCGTAAAATTTCAGATGTTTTAAAAGTTCCTTTAGACGAACTCTTTCCAGAAGAAAATTTTAATAAGGAGGTAAATAATAGTGAATAAACAAATTGAACAAAAATTATCATCAAGAGAAGTTGCTCAAATGATGGAAGTTGCACATGGAGATTTATTAAAGAAAGTTGATAAAATCAATGAAGATTTGAAGAAGGAAAAAATCCCTTGTTCAAAATATTGGGTAGAAAGCACTTATAAACAATCAAATGGAAAATCAAATAGGGAATTCCTAATAACCAAAAGAGGGTGCGAGTTCTTAGCACATAAGACAACAGGAACTAAAGGAAATCTATTTACTGACAGATATATGGATAGATTTGAACAAATGAAAGATTATATATCAACTGGAAAAATTAAATCTAAAGTTGATAACTCACTTAAAGAAAAAGAAATTGAAGCAAGATATAACAACTCACTTGTTAGAAAAGCAAATGCACTACTTAAGATATGTAATAACCCAAACTTATCTAAAGAATATGTACAAGTATTACAGTCTAAAGCTACAGAGATAATAACAGGTCAATCAATATTACCTTTGCCAGAAGTTGAAAGAAAAACATATTCTGCAACAGAACTTGGAAAGATGTTAGGCATAAGTGCTAATAAAGTTGGAAGTCTAGCTAATAAACATAATCTAAAAACAGATGAATATGGAAAGTTATTTCATGATAAATCTAAGTACTCAAATAAAGAGGTAGAAACATTTAGATATTATGGCAATGTAATTCCAGTATTAGAAAGTTTGATTTAACAAGACCATATAAAGAAATAAATTAATAAAACAAAGAACATAAACAAATATTTAGCATAAGCTATAATAGAAATTTTATGGGGGAATTGATATGTATGAAGTAACTTTGATATTACCGGAAGATACAAAGGAATTAGAAGATAAATTTTCAGAAGTAATGGCTAGTATAGTTGCTAATAAATTAACTCATGAAGAGTTAGGACTATTTATAAATAAACTAGAAACATTAAATAAAGTTGAATTATAACTAATGCTAATTAGGCTGAAAAGCCTTTAAGGATATTTAGAACATAATATTTTATTGGTCAAGCTCTATCATAAACCACACACCGATAGAGACTAAGGTGAGGAATTGGAACGGAATGAATTTTAAGGAGGAAGTTTAAATGAAAAAATATGAAATGACAAATGAATCTATAGAATTTATTGGAGTTAAACTTTTTAGAATTAGAGCTTTACAAGATTTTAGAGATGTTAAAGCTGGTGATTTAGGTGGATATATAGAGAAAGAAGAGAATTTAAGTCAATATGACTATTGTTGGGTATATGATAACGCAAAGGTTTTTGGAGATGCTAAAGTCAGTGAAAATGCTAGGGTCTATAATCGTGCTGCGGTATATGATAATGCTAGGGTATATAGTAATGCTGAGGTATATGGTAATGCTAGTGTATATGGTGATGCTAGTGTATATGGTGATGCTAGTGTATATGGTGATGCTTGGGTACATGGTGATGCTAGTGTATATGGTGATGCTTGGGTATATGGTAATGCTGAGGTATATAAAAATACTCATCTTTTACAAATAGGAGCAATAGGGTCTAGGGATGATATTACAACATTTTTTAGAACTAAACATAAAGAAATATATGTAACATGCGGTTGCTTTACAGGTGATATAGAAGAATTTGAAAAAGCAGTTGAAGAAGAACATAAAGGTACTAAGCATGAAAAGACATATAAATTAGCTATAGAATTAGCAAAACTTCAAATTGAGTTGGAGGATTAGAATATGTCTATACAAGATAAACTTGAACAAGCTATAGACTTGTACGGAATAGGAGACATAAGAACATTATTGTTAAGTAAAGCTAGAGATAAAGAGATAGTAGAAGAACAAAAGATGATATATGAAGCTTATAAGGAGTGATGTAATGAGTTTTTTAGAAGTTACAGGAATTTACATTTTAGCTTTATTAAAGATAAGTTGTGAAATGTTAATAGGTCTTATATGTGTAGTAATTACTATGATAGCAATAAGATTTATTAAGAAAGATAAATGTTATTTTACTAAGAAGTTTTTAAAGTTTAGGAGGTATATCTATGGGATTAATTTTAGACATTGTAAATAATGTTGTACCAAGAGTACAAAAGAGAACATCTGCTGGAGAAGATTTAAAATCAGCTTTATCAATAGAATTAGAAAAAGAAATAGCTCATTACTCTACCGACCAAAGTAAGAGTTATGAGCACATAAAGAATAACATTAGTAATATTCTAACAGATAAATATGATTTAGACAACAATGAAATTTATGACATAAAAACAGGACAAACTATATGTGAATTATAGGAGGGTATATGAAGAAAACATTAGAGGTTTTATTAAATATGTTAGTAGCTATTATAAACACGTTAAATGAACACGGATTTAAGTTATACGATGAAGATAATAGAGACTTTTATATTTCAAACGTAACTTACTGTGATATAGATGATAGATTAATAGTTAGTTTTAAGGAGGATAAGTAAATGAATAATACATTATTAAATAATACATTAGAAGAAGAAAGAGAAGGGTTTAAGGTAGATAGCTTAGAGAGTGCCACTTGGTGCTTTAGAAAGCTAAGAGCAATAGCAGAAAAGGAAACTGAAATAAAGACAGTTGCAGAAGAAGAAATTAATAGGATCAATGCCTGGAAGGAAAAAGAACTGGACCAATACGCTAAAGATAAAGAATATTTTAATTACTTACTTGAAGAATTCTACAGAGAAGAAAGAACAAAAGATAAAAAGTTTAAGTTATCTACACCATACGGAAAAGTTAGCAGCAGAAAAGCTACTAAATGGATATATGAAGATGAAAATAGCTTATTAGAGTATTTAAAAAATAATGAAGTTAGCTGCATAAGAGTTAAGGAAGAGATAAATAAAACTGATTTGAAAAAGGTCTTTAAAAATGGAGTTAATCAAGAAACTGGAGAAATACTTCCATTTGTAAGAATAGAAGAAGAAGAAAGTATATCAATAAAGGTTGATTAGGAGGTAGTTATGGATAATATTTTATTTAAATTAATCGAGTTATTAATATCAATTAATGATAATACAGAGCATCATGTTTTCTTTGATTACTCTGGTCATGTAGATGGTTTTACTATTAGACTTTTCAAAGGTGGCTGGATTGCTGATACTCATTGTACTGAATATTATAATTTCTATTTAGACAGAGATGGTTGGAAAGATGAAGCAGAAGAAATTTATAATCATTTCTTAGATATTTTAAATAAAGATCATAAGCTTGGGTTTGATAAGGAGTGTGGTTTTTAGATGAATTTATTAGAAAAGTTGATGAATATTCAAAGTGAATTACAAGCACCTAAGAATCAATTTAACAGATTTGGTAAATACAACTATAGGAATTGCGAAGATATTTTAGAAGCGTTAAAGCCTTATCTTAAAAAATATAACTGTGTAGTTACTTTAAATGATGAATTGATAATCATAGGCGATAGATACTATGTAAAAGCTATTGCAACTATTAAAGATACTGAAAGTGAAGCTACAGAAAGTACAACTGCATTTGCAAGGGAAGAGGAAACTAAAAAAGGAATGGATGGATCACAAGTTACTGGAGCCAGTTCATCTTATGCTAGAAAATATGCTTTAAATGGATTATTTGCAATAGATGATAATAAAGATAGTGATACAACTAACACAAATAATAAAGATAAAAAGGTAACAGAAATTAAATTAAGTGAAGCACAAATTAAGAGGGCCTACGCTTTAGGATATAAAGCTGGTTACGATAAGGCTAATGTAGATAAACAAATACTAACTAAATTCAACAAGAAAATCCAGGACCTAACTAAGGAGGAATATGAATTAGTTTGTAATGGGTATGAAAAGTTAGGAGGTAAGTAATGGCAGAAAAAAGAATGTTTGCAAAAACAATTATAGATAGTGATGCATTTTTAGATATGTCATTATCTACACAAGCATTATATTTTCATCTAAGTATGAGAGCTGATGATGATGGATTTGTAAATAATCCTAAAAAGATACAAAGAATGATAGGTGCTGGTGATGATGAATTGAAAATGCTTATTGTTAAGAAGTTTATAATCCCATTTGAAAGTGGTGTATGTGTAATAAAACACTGGAGAATACACAACTATATACAAAAGGATAGATATAAAGAAACTGTATATAAAGATGAAAAATCTCACTTGATTCTTAAGGAAAATAAGTCTTATAAATTCGTGGATACACCTTGTATACATTCTGTATCCAATTCGGAGACACAGATTAGACTAGATAAGATTAGAGAAGATAAGAATAGATTAGAAGAGAATAGACTAGAAGAGAATACAGACATATGTCGTCAGTTGTCGTCTGTTTGGACTAATAATGGTTATGGAACTTTAAATAAAACCTTACTAGATAAATTATTAACTGATGTGGATATATATTCTTTAGAATGGCTAATAAAAGCTATAGAGATAGGAAACCAACGAGGTAAGAGAACTTATTCTTACCTTAAAGGAATCTTAGAGAATTGGAAAACAGAAGGTTGTAAGGAGGGAGATAATGGAGGCACTAGACAGAATCTTGAAAAAAGTGAGGACAAGTGGAGTAAGTACGAATTTGAATAAAGAATATAAATGCAATACTTGTAAAGATACAAGCTGGATAGAAAAAGATGGAGCATATATAAGGTGCTCCTGCTACACAGAAGAATATTTAAATAGGCTATGGGAGAATTTCGGAGTAAAAATCAAAGATATAAAACTTCTTAGAGAATATGATCCGTACAATGACTTAACTCAAAAAGCTAAAGAAAAAGCAGTAGATTATATCAAGAACTTTGATGAAATTAAAAGCACCAGAGAAAATGGATTTGCATTATTAGGACAACCTGGAGCTGGTAAAACACATATTGTTCTAGCAATAGGAAAAGCATTATTAGAAAAGAAAGTAAGTGTTGTATATATGCCTTACTTAGAAGTAATAAAAGAACTTAAAGCATTAGCTATGCACCAGGAAGATTACGAGAAAGTAATAAGTAGATATACTAGGGCTAAAGTTTTAATAATAGATGATTTATTTAAGGATAAAGTTAAAAAAGGAAGAGTTGCAGCAGAGTTAAGCGAAACAGATATGAAGCATATATATCCAATTTTAAATTATAGGTATTTAAACTATCTACCAACGATAATCTCTAGCGAATGTACTCCTAGTATGCTTTTAGAGTTAGACGAAGCATTGGGGGGAAGAATACTAGAAACTACAGGAAAAAGATTTAGCTTAACATTTAAAGATAATTGTAATTATAGATTAAGAAAGTTTATGAAGGAGGATTAATAAATGAAAAATTTTAACTGGGAAGAATTTAAAAAAGGAAATATAGCAGTACATTGTGATACAGAAGAAAAAGCAAAAGATTTTTTAAAGGAATGTGATAAAAATGATATTAAATGGGAAACAGGTGAATACACACATGAATCTACTGAATGGAATGAACACAAAAAAGAAACAAGTTATTCACATTATATAAAAGGTGTTGTAATAGCAAGGTTAGGTTTAAATAAGGCACTAGGATATAAAATAATAGAATGGGAGATAGAAGATATGAAAGAATTAACATTTACAGAAGTTATAGCAAATAAAAAAGAAGGGCAAGTATGGGAATGTACTAGAGAAGATGCAAGATTAAAAACAATAAATATAAAAGAAGGTTCAATTGTTTTTATTTACAAAGATGGTTCAGGTGTAGAGGTTTTTGGTGTAAGAGAAACGGATACATTTATACTACGTAGAAAAGAATATACATTCCAGGAGGCTTTTAAGGCATATGAAGAAGGGAAAGAAATAGAGAGTGTTTCTAGTGGGTGTAGGTATAAAAAAGAAAAAGGAAAAGGAAAAGATACTTATATGTATTTAGCTGATTGGATGGAATTTGATTCTATTGAATTAGAAGAAATAAGAGGGAAATGGTACATAAATGACCAGATATTGTAAAGTATGTGGTACAAGCTACGGAATAGAATCTCATCATATTGTTAAAAGGTCGCAAAATGCAAATTTAGTAAACTGCAAATTGAATTTAATAGATTTATGTTATATACATCATAGAGACCATAAAAAGGGAGTTCATTTTAATAAAGAACTCGATAGAAAATTAAAATTAGAACTTCAAAACAAACTAGAAAATCTATTCGACAAAGACTATTTAACCAAAGAAGAAATAAATAAAATACTACAGATAAGCGAGAAGGCACTTAATAGGCTCATAAAGACGCTACAACTTCATAACGATAAATATGTCAAGGAAGATGTAATAAAAGTCTGTATGGGAGGAAAATACGTTGTATAGGGGGTTAATATGAATCCACAAGAGTTATTTGATAAATTAGATAAATGTATAGCAGCATTAGGAAGAGGAAATATACAGTTAAAACAATTAGCACTAAAGAAAGATAATGCAGAAAATATATACAGAATAGCATTAAGAAAAGAAATACTAAAACTAAAGCTAGAAGGACAAGCAGCAACGCTGATCAACGACTTAGCAAAAGGAGAGGAAAAGGTTGCTAGGTTGAGACTGGAAAGAGATATAGCAAAAGATAGTTATTATGTGTGTTTAAATGCTATTGATAACTTGAGGTTAGAAATAGAATGTATAAGGTCTAGAATAACATGGGAAAGAGTAGAGTTAAAGAATAGTTAGGAGGTCTTAGAAATGGAAGAAGAATTTATGTGTTGTGATAAATGTGGTTATCAGATGGAATGGTTAGATATTTGTGATTGGTGTGGAGAAGTTTATTGTGAATATTGTGGAGTTCAAGAAATAAGTTGTTGTAACGAGTGTTCAGAAGAAGTTGAATAATTCTTAATTCAGATAAAAGAGAATAGGAGTAAATTCAGCAACAGTTTTATATTCCTATTCTCATATGAAAGTCAAGTGATAAGGAAGGGATATTATGAAAGTTGGAGATAAAGTAAGAGTTGAATGTCAAGAAGAAAGAACAAAAAGATTGCAATACGGAAGAATAGCTATAATAACAAAGCATTATATAGTAGTGCAATTTGAGAATTATAAAGAGAGCTTTAAGAAAACTGACATTCTTGCTAAAGGTTGGGTAGATATGGACATATGGAATGGTAGAGAGTGGATAAAGGTAGATAAGGAAGTGATGAATAGTTGATAATAGTTGAAGGCAAGATAAAAGGAAAAGCAAGACCTAGGGTATTCAATGGACATGCGGTAACTCCTAAAGATACAGTAAATTACGAAAATTGGGTAAGGCTTAACTATAAAGAACAATCTGGAAAGTATTTAGAAGGGCAAATAAAAGCAAAGATAATTGCTTATTATAAAATACCTAAAAGCTATACAAAAGCAAAGAGATTAGCTTGTAATGATAATATTATATTACCTACTAAAAAACCAGATGCTGATAATATAGCTAAGATAATTTTAGACAGTCTAAATAAAATTGCATTTGATGATGATAGTCAAATTGCAGAATTATCAGTATCAAAAAGATGGACGGAAGAACAAGAAAGAGTTGAATTTGTATTGGAGGTAATAGACTAATGCACAAAAAAGAATTTTGCTTATTGTTGCTTAGATATATAAAAGATGGATTTGAAAAGGTAGATATTGAGACAAGAACTATAACTGTAGAATTTGATTTTTCTAAAAATATAATAATTACAAGAAAATATTATTTTCTGATAGTAGAGCCTGGAGCGATGAAAACAAAAATTTATTATAAAGATGTTAAAGCGATTAATCTATAGGGGGAATGGAAGATGAAAATAACAATAGGTGATTACAAGATAGAAAGTGATAGTAAATGTTTTATTCTAAAAGGTAAGAGAATAGTTAAAGAATATAAATTAACAAAAGAAGAAAATATCGGTAAAGAAGCGTGGAGTACACTAGGATATTACACTACTGTAGATAGTTTATTAGGAGCTATACCTAAACAAATTTTACTAGATAATGATGATTTAAAAACAATAATACAGAAGTTAGGATTAATAAATTTACAGATAAAAGAAATAAAGAAAGTGCTAAATGAGGTGATTAAGTAATGAATAGGGTAGTGTTGATAGGGAATCTAACTAAGGATCCAGAGTTAAATTTTACAGCAGGAAGTGGTACTGCAGTAGCAAGATTTACAGTAGCAGTAGCAAGAATGAAAAAAGGAGAAAGTGATTTTCTGAGTTGTATAGCATTTGGAAAGACTGCTGAAACAATAGCACAGTACTTTTTTAAAGGCTCAAAAATAGCGATAGAAGGGCATATTCAAACGGGAAGTTACGACGCTAAAGATGGCACCAAGAGATATACAACAGATGTAATTGTAGATAGATTTGAATTTGTAGGAAATAACAAAAATGATAAAGGTGGACAAGTAGAAAACAGTCAAGATAATTTCTATAATGATATAACACCAGTTGATGATGGGGATATGCCATTTTAATTAAGGAGTTGATATTCTCCGTAATCAAAAATATCAATATAAAAATAATTTAATGAAGTAATACTAGTTAATAAAGTATGGCCATACCTTCAGACGTGGAGGTTTAAAATGAAAATAAAAACAGAGTTTTATAATGATAATTTTCAAAATTATAAGAGATACAATATTCCAAAAGCACAGTTAGTAATAGCAGATATACCTTACAACATAGGAAAAAATGCTTATGGAAGTAATCCAGAATGGTATATCGGTGGAGATAGAAAAAATGGAGAAAGTAAAAAAGCAGGGAAAACATTTTTTAATACAGATGAAAATTTTAATATAGCTGAATATTTTCACTTTTGTAATAGACTACTTAAAAAAGAGCCAAAAGAAAAAGGCCAAGCTCCTTGTATGATAGTATTTTGTGCTTTTGAACAAATAGAAACTGTAAAAGCGTATGCTTTAAAATATGGATTTAAACATAATATACCTTTGATTTTTTGTAAAAATTATTCAGCTCAAGTATTAAAAGCAAATATGAGAATATGTGGAGCTACTGAATATGCTTTAGTGTTATATAGAGATAAGCTACCTAAGTTTAATAATGGTGGGAAGATGATATTTAACTGGTTTGAGTGGAAAAGAGATAGTAAAAAGGAATACCCTAAAATACACCCAACGCAAAAACCAGTTAATGTATTAAAAAGATTAATTGAAATATTTACAGATGAAGGTGATGCAGTAATAGATCCATGTGCAGGAAGTGCTACTACGTTAAGAGCGTGCAAAGAACTTAATAGAAATAGTTATGGATTTGAAATTTCTAAGAACTTTTACAATGAAGCTAGAGAAAAAATGTTAGGGATAAATATTGAAGGGAACATAGTGAGAAAAGATAAAACGGAAATTGAAGGACAATGTTCTCTATTCAACGAGATATAAGGGGGTAAATAAAGTGAATGATACAACTAAAGCAAGAAAATTTATAAAAGATAACATAGATACTATGAGCAGAAAAGAAATGCTTAAAAAACTTTATGTAATAACAAATTTAAGCAAAAGCACTCTACAGAATCTAATTAAAGAAAGAGTAGGACTAGAACACGTTGCAGAAGAAAAAATAGAAAGAAAAGATGGAAGAAAAGCTAAAGAGCTAATAGAAAGCCTTATAGATGAAAAAAGCGAAGCAGAAATAATAAACTACATAGTTGAAAATACAAGGCTAAATGAATTGTCTGCTGAAGCTATATACCTTTATGTTAAGAAAGAAAGAGAAGATAAACCTAAGAAAATTATTAAAAAAGAAAAAGTAGAAGAAATTAAATATAAAGGCATAAAAAGACAGTTTTTCAGATTTGATGTTAGTAATTTATGGAGGAATGTATAATGGATAAAATCAAAGAGGAAATTAGAAATTATATAACCAAAGGTATAATTAAGACAGAAGGCATAAGAAAATTAAAAAAACAATTTAATATAAACGAAAAAGAATTATCGATTATGTGGCTAGAAGAAAAAGAAAATATAAAAGGGAGAAATGTAAATATTAAAACTCGTAAACTTTACAGAGAAGATGTTATACAAAGAGCAATAAAGAAGAATGGATTAGATATGCAATTAACTGTAGCATTAGAAGAATTAGCAGAACTACAACAAGCTATATGCAAGTATAAGCGTGGAGAAGAACATAACGTAGAAGAAGAAATAGCAGATGTAAAAATAATGATAGAGCAATTAGAAACAATATTTAATAAAGATAAAATAAGAAGGTGGAGAAATAAGAAAATAGAAAGATTAGATAGGAAATTAAAGGCATGAGAATATTTATAATATGGTTATTTTTAATAATAGGTTATATGTTGTTCTTAGATGGAGCAACTAAAGTGAATAAAGAGTAAATTGTGATTATTAGGTATTAGTAAAGGAGTAAGGTTGATTATGAAAATAGATAAAAATATTAAATGTTGTCATTATTGTGGAAGTGAACAATATTATATAAAGCAAAGTTTTAAAGGGACTTGTTGTTATCACATTAGGTTTGATGGGAAAGAAGCAGAAAATGGAGATTTGTGGGATAATACATGTTTTAAAAATACAAGCAAATATGCTTGGTGTTCAGATTGTAATAAAAGATTATTTGAATTAGATAATTAATACGCAATTCAGATAAAGGAGGAATAGAAAGTGATGAGTAATAAATATAAAATTGGGGATGTAGTAGAGTTTTTCGATAATAGAGTTTTCTATATAAAAAGAAAACAAGGAACTATATTAAAGATAAAAGGAGTTATTTTTAGAAAATATCTTATAGAAACAAATAATAGTGAATGTACATGGATAAAAAGAAAGAACATATATAAAATTAAAATAAGGAAAGAAGGAAATAAAAATATGAGGAAAAGAAATATTAAATTAACAGTTTTAACATTATTAATAGCAATAACATTAATAGGATGTGATGAATCTATAGCATCGAATGGCTCAAAAGAGGATACTAAAAATAATATAGAAATAGCAAATAATTTACAACAGAATCAACCAACACCAACAGATATAAATTATTCATTGGAAAGATATAACTTAATTAAAAGAGCGTATTGGGTAAATGGACAAAGAGAAAGAGCTATGAGTTTACCTTCAGCAATAGAAAGACCATTAGGATACATAACTTTATTTACTGAAAGTGGTGATGTTATTGGAAACTTCACAGTAGATGGGAAAGTATCAAGTTTGAATAGTTATTTAACTCCAGATAGTGAGTATTATGAGAAGTCAGGAGGTAATTATTCTAGTAAGAATAATTGGTTGGCTGATATAGATGGTTCATATGGAGAAAATGATAATGGTGTATTTTTCTTTACTACAGATGGTAAATATATAGAGTGGACAGGCACTTATTTATATTCAGATATTCCATTTAAAGTAAATGAAACAATTTTAAAGGAAGGAGAATAAAAATGAGTAATTTAAGTAAGGTTATTATAGGAATATTGGTAGTGGGATTAATATTAGCAAGTATAATTTTTGCTCCAAGTATAAAAGAGAATGTTAACAATTGGAGATATAGAATACAAAAAGTAGATGATGAAACTAATTATGAAAGTATTAAGAAAGTAGAAGATACTTGCAGGGCTATGATTAGTTCTTATAATTCAGATAAATTAAGATATAAACAATATAAAGATTCAGAAGATAGACAAGAGAGAAATTGGGGAGAAGAAGCAAAAATGAGAGCTAATACAACAGCTAATAATTACAATAATTATATATTAAAAAATAGATTTCTATGGGAAGAAAATATTCCTAGTGATATTTATAGCGAATTAGAGTATTTAGAGTAAGTAAGAGGTAGGCTATATAGTCTACCTTACAGGAAGGTAAATTATGAGAAAAACTAATGATAAAAAGACATATGACTTAATATTTGAGCGTTATTATCCTTTAATTACTGGAACTAAGAAACCAAATGTAAAAGATGTAAATGAAGAAACATCAATTCCATATGATGAAATAATTAAGCATAGTGATTATGGAGCTACACTTAAACCTGGTACAGTTATGGTTGATATTGATGATATAGACCAAGCTAAAAGAGTAAAAAATATAATAGAAAAATTAAAAGTAAATTGTGTAATAATTCAAACAGATTCAGGTATGCATTTTCACTTTGCTAATACTAATATTAAATCTAATAAGCAGCACTATTTCACACCTTTAGGCATTAAGACAGAAACTAAATATCCACATCAAACAGTAGTTACACCAATTAAATTAAATAGTAAGATACGAAAAACTATATATTCAACTAATATATTAGATAAACTTCCAGTATGGTTAACACCTTTAAGTAAGAAATTTAATACAGATTTTACTAAGCTTGAAGAAGGTGATGGAAGAAATGATACTTTGTTTTCCTATATTTTAACTCTTCAGCAGCAAGCAATGACAAAAGAAGATATAAAATCAGTAATTAAAATTATTAATCAATTTGTAATTAAAGAACCTGTATCAGATAAAGAGCTTGAAGTAATTTTAAGAGATAAAGCTTTTCTTAAAGAATCATTTTATATTAAAGGGAAACTACAGTATGAAAAATTAGCCAATTATTTGATTAGGGAACATAATGTTATAAAAATAAATGATAACCTTCATATATACAAAAATGGTTATTATACAAGTAATACTGATGAGATTGAAAGAATTATGCTTCAATATATAGTTAATTCCACAAGAACTCCAAGATTGGAAACTATAAGATATTTAGAATTGAAAGCTGAAGAAATTTCATTAGAAACACCTACTTTAATAAGTGTAAAAATGGAGTATTAAATTTAGAGACTAAGCAGCTATTAGAATTTAGTCCAGAATATAAAATAAAAAATAAAATACTTATCAACTATAATTCTACAGCTTATTCAGAGATCATGGATAGAACATTAAATAAAATATGCTGTAACGATAAACAACTTCGTATGCTTATAGAGGAAATGATAGGATATATAATTTTTAGAAGAAATGAAATTGGAAAAGCTTTTATACTAACTGGATCAGGAGCCAATGGTAAATCAACATTATTAGATGTTATTAAAAGGCTTATAGGTAAAGAAAATATTTCAAGTGTGGCACTTAATGAATTGAATGATAGATTTAAAACTTTTCAGCTGGAAGGTAAATTAGCTAATATCGGTGATGATATAAGTAATGGTTATATTGAAGATAACTCAACTTTTAAAAAATTAGTTACTGGGGAAACCGTTAATGTTGAAAGAAAAGGTAAGGATCCTTTTGATTTTGAAAACTATAGTAAGCTTATATTTAGTTGTAATGAAATGCCAAGAATCAATGATTTAAGTGATGGATTAAAAAGAAGATTAATTTTCATACCTTTTAATGCTAAGTTTAGTAAAAAAGATGATGATTATGATCCTTTTATAATAGACAAGCTACTATCTGAAGAGTCACTAGAATATTTATTAAGGATATCTTTAGAAGGCTTAGATAGAGTTTTGTTCAATAGAGAATTTACAACTCCAAAAGTAGTTGATGAAACATGGGAAGATTATGAGAAACGTAATAATCCTATTATAGGTTTCCTGGAAGAAGGTAAAATTGAGAATGAATCTACGAAAGATGTTTATCTTCAATATCAAACTTATTGTTCAGAATCTGGTCTTAAACATTTATCCAGAATTGCTTTTAGTAGAGAGATTTGCAAACATGGATATAAGACAAAACAAGTTAAAATTAATGGTAAACCAACACCTTATTTTATAAAGGTAACAGATGAGTAATGGATGGTAATGGATTAAATTAATACATCCATTACCCCAATAAATACAGTGATAGTAACGGTTATAGTAGCGTAGGTAATAGATGTAATAGATGTTTTAAACTTCTTTACTATAAAATTACTACTTTTCAAAAAAAGTTAATTATATATATAAGAGAATATATATATATCTATTACCGATTTTTTTAATTAAAAATATAAACAAATCTAGTAATATCAATACTTTGATAAGGTAACGGATGTGTTTTTATATCTCTTACCTATCTATTACTATCCATTACCTAATGTCAACTAAGTAATATTCATACTTAAGGAGGAATTTATGAGTACAAATAATAAATTTAAATACGTTGAAGCTATGCTTTATAATTATAAAAATACTAAAATTGATATAAAAAATATGTATTTAGACTTAGAAATATTAGAAAATGATTATAGAGGTATAGGATCCATAGGATATGAAGAAAAATCAGGACCAACTAATGCTTTTAATAGTAATGTAGAAAATGAAGTGATTAAAAAAGATGAAGATATTTTAAAGTTAAGAAGAAAAATTAGATTAAAAGAAATAGAGATATCAAAAATAGATAATGTATTAGAAGGATTAAGTATTAAGGAGCAGGAGTTTATTAAATTAAAGTATTTTCAAAAATTTACTCATAGTAGAATTAGTGAAAAAATTGATATATCTTTTGACTATATAAATGAATATAGAGTAAAAGTTATAAATAAAATATCTAGATATTTTCAAGAAAAAATATAAGATAATATCTAGATTTTAACTTATTGTATAACCTTAAAATTTTACTATACAATAGTATTATAGAATTATGTTAAGAGGTACTAATTGTGAGTATCTCTTATTTTTATTTAAGGAGGTTATATTTTTTGAGTAAGAAAAGAAAATATATATTTCTTAGTAACTGGGATAGATATTATCTTAAATGTGCTTGCTTATTTAATAATCCTTTATGTAAAAATAATAGTGAATGTGAAGAAATTGAACTCACATTATCACCTTATGATAATATAGAAAGTTGCATGAGAGAAAGAGGATATAAAAGAAAGAATGGAGCATTAAGACAAAAATAAGTTAGGAGGTATAGAATATGGCAAAGAAAAAAGGTGGTAGGCCTTTAAAATTTAAAACTCCAGAAGAGTTAGAGAAAAGAATAGAGGAGTATTTTAAATATGCTAAAGATAATATGGAAGTTCCTACAGTAAGTGGTTTAGCTTGGTTCTTAGGCACTAATAGACAATGTTTATTGAGATACCAGGAAGAAGATAATGATTTATTAAAAAGTGTACCAGATGATGTGAAAGGTATGTTTCGTGACACTGTAAAACAGGCCAAGGCTAGAATAGAAGCTGGGTACGAACAGGCTTTATTTAGCAAGAATAGTGCAGTTGGGGCTATATTTACCCTTAAAAATAACTATGGCTGGGTAGATAAGCAGGAAGTAGAGCGAACTAATAAGACTATAGAAGTAACCTTAGAGGATTAATTTTATAGTGATTAATATGATATAATATCAATATACTATTTAGTTATATTAATGCGAAATTAAAGCGAAATAATTTCAGTATTTCGTAACTAGCATTGCGAAATGGTACTTTTTTAAGAAAAAGTTTATAATAACTAAACAAAAAATGATAATTTTATAATTTAAGAATGGCTTAAATAGGTGGTTTTTGATGATTTCGTCAAACCTTTATTTAGCGAAATTAATAAACAGCACTAGATAAATTCATATCTGGTACTGTTATTTTTATGGAGCTAGGGGGTACCTTCTAATTTGGAATTGGTACAGGCCTTTACGATTACAAAAAATATTTTTTCGAAACAAAGGGCCTGATAATAGAAATTTTTCCAATATTTTTGTATAATTATAATCGCAATAAATTTAAAGTACATTTTAAAAAGGAGTGGTTAAATGATTATACATCATGGAAATTGGGGAATGAATAATATTCGCCATAACTGCAAGACTGTTAGAGAATTTATTGATAAAGAATTAATGCGAATTGAAGGTAAAGAAAATAAGTATTTTAGAATTTGCACAAAGAAGTCATACAATAAAAAACAAAACATGCTTCTGTATTTTCAAGATGGCAAGTTAAAGTCACACCATTCAACACAGATTGCATTTAATTATGAAGAGGTGCTGGATTATGAAATATTTGAATTCTATTCAATGGATGACTTGAAAGTTACTAATATAGTAAGTGTTGATTGTGATTGTAAAGAAGAATTAAAAGAAAATTTTAAAAAAGAAGATATGGGAATTTTTAAATTTGATTTAGAGACATTGGGAATGTCCAAAGAAGAAGAATTAAAGTATTATATTAATAAAATGATTGAAGAAGATAAAGTGAAAAGTATAGTTAAATCAAGTTCATATGTAGAAGATAAGATTGTAGCAAAGGCATTAAAAATGTTGTTTAAAGAAACTAATGAGATTATAGATCTAAGAAATAGAATATCTGAATTAGAAAGAGTAGTAGAACAACAATCACAGCAAATTAAATGGCTAGGAAAAAATAAATAAGTATTTAAAATAAAGGATATTGCTAATTTCTGTAGAATTATTTCTGAGGAAGGATGTGATATTATGACAAAGTTAATTGATGTTTTAAAAGAGGTGAAAGAAAAAGCATTAAAGCATTATGAAGAGTTAAAGAGTAGAACTAATGACGATGAAGGAAAAGAGATGATAGTTTTTACTAGCAGAACAATTCATACTAGAAATGTAAGTGATATAAGGGAAGAAGACACTGATGAATTTATAGGCATTACTAATGAAGGATGGATTGTGTATAAACATGACATTCAATATTTTGGAGGACCTATAAAGATTTCAAATGAATCATTTTGGAACATTGAAGAGGAAAAATTAATAAAGGTATTAGAAGAATATAGTAATGACGAATATGTATCATTTATCTCCAAAGTTTCTAGTATATACGATAAATACAGATAGTAAATATGTATGATATATTTAATTAGTTAAGAACTCTCAATAACGAGGGTTCTTTTTATTTTGCTAAAAAAGGAGGTGGTTTACCACTATGAGTAATACAAAATTCAAAATAAGTAAAAAGTGCTTTAATGAAATTTATTTGCCACAATTAGAAAACTATAATAGCAGATTTAATGTATTTTTTGGTGGTGCTGGTAGTGGTAAATCTCACTTCGTATTCCAAAAAATAATATTGAAATATTTAAAATATCAAAATAGAAAGTGTTTAGTTGTAAGAAAGGTAAGTAACACATTAAGGGATTCATGTTTTGCTTTAGTAAAAAGTATTCTTAGTGACTGGCATTTATATGAACAATGCAAAGTAAATAAAACAGATTTAACAATAGAGCTTCCAAATGGGAGCCATTTTATTTTTAAAGGAATGGATGATCCTGAAAAAATAAAATCTATTGCTAATATTGATGATATTGTAGTTGAAGAATGTACAGAAGTTGATGAATTCGATTTTGATCAATTATCATTGAGACTTAGGTCTAGGAATCCATATAATCAGGTGCACTGTATGTTCAATCCAGTGTCTAAGGAAAATTGGGTTTATAAAAGATGGTTTAAAGAAGATGCAGCATATAATAAAGAAAACACAGTTATTTTACATACTACATATGAAAATAATAAATTTTTACCTAAGGAATATATAGAAAATTTATTAGAAATGGAAAGAACTAATCCAGCTTACTTTAGAATATATGCTCTAGGTGAATTTGCAACACTCGATAAGATTATATATACAAACTGGAGAGTTGAAAGCTTTGATTATAGACGAATATTAAAAGAAGTTAAGGACAGCAAAGCTATCTTTGGATTAGACTACGGTTTCACCAATGATCCTACTGCTTTTGAATGTTCTATTATTGATAAAATTAATAAAAGGCTATGGGTATTTGATGAATTTCAAGAAAAGGGCCTTCTAAATGATGAAATAGCTGAAAAGATTATACATATGGGATATAGAAAAGAAGTTATTGTAGCAGATAGCTCAGAGCCTAAATCAAATGAAGAGCTTAGGAGATGTGGAATAGATAGAATTAAAGGAGCTGTAAAAGGAAGAGATTCTATAATCAATGGAATTAACCTATTGCAGCAATATGAGATTATAATTCATCCTAAATGTGTATGTATTCAAGAAGAAATTAAAAATTACACATGGAAAAAAGGAAAAGATGGTGAGTATATAAACGTTCCGATAGATAAATATAACCATGGTTTAGATGCTTTAAGATATGCAGTATCAACAGAAGTTGGAACTGTAGAGAATAAGATTAAATTAATTGATAGAAGATTATTTGGATTGTAGGAGGTGATATATTGATATTAAATTTAGAAGATCATAAAGAATTAATAGAAAAAGCTTATAGTAGATTTAGACTTCTTAAAAACGAATATGACAAGATGTATGAGTATTATAAAGGTAATACAGATGCTATAAAAAATTATTTAATGGTAACTGAAAGATCTAATTTAAAAATAAATACTAATTATATTAAGAAATTTGTTAAAGAAGAAGTAGCTTATACTTTAGGAAATGATATAACTTATGAATCAAGGACAGATAATATAAATATAATAAAAGATATAGAATATTATACATCACATTGGAACGAATTACATGATACTGATTTAATGAAGTATATGATAATATTTACTAAAGTTTATGAATTATATTATATAAATAAAGACGCTGATTTCTGTAGTAGGATAGTAAAAGGTAATGAAGGTTATGCCTATGTAGATGAAACTTCTGACGAAGTTCTTTTTTTTATTCATTGTTATAGAAGAGAAAAAGAAAATTTAATAGATTTATATAGTGATAATCTTATATATCACTTAAATGATAAATTTGAAGAAATATCAACTCCAACTATTAATATCTTAGGTGAAGTTCCAGTATCTATTGGTGATTTAACTCAAGAAAATTATAGTGATAGTTTATACAAAGATTTAAAAGGCCTTCAAGATGCTTTTGAAACTAATTTATCTGATATAGCTAACGAAATAAGTGACTTTAGAAATGCTTATTTATTAATTAAAAATGCTGATATTAATAAAGATGATGTTCCAGATATGAAAAGATATGGTATTCTACAATTACCAAACACTTCAGGAGAGAAAGCAGATGCAAATTGGTTAATTAAAAATATAAATGATACATTTATTCAGAATACATTAAATAGGTATGAAGATACAATGTATCAATTAGCTTGTCATATTAATCATAATGAGAAAATGCAAAGCAATATAAGTGGTGTGGCACTAAGATCAAGGTTAATAATTTTAGAAAATAAATGTAGCTTACAGATTAAGGCACATAAGAACATAATTAAAAATAGATTAAGATTTTTATTTAAATATCTAAATATAAAACTTAATAAAAATTATGACTATAAAGATGTAAAGGCACTTTATACACCTAATATTCCTATAGATGATTTATCAACTGCTCAAATGATTTCACAAATTCCAGAAGGAATTATATCTAAGGATACTGCTAGAGGTAGATTTAGCTTTATTAACAATACTGTAGCTGAAGCTGAAAAAGTTAAAAAAGAGCAACAGGAAGAAATTCAAATAGATTTAGATAATTTAGGTGTTGAATAATGACTGAAGAAGAAAATTTTATTGAAAATCTTTATAATGAAGCTAATGAACAGTTGAAAGATGTGTATAAAGAACAGAAAAATTCAAGAGATGATATTTTAAAAGAAATTGCTATGATTATGCTGGCTTATTCTGTAATAGATGGATTTATGAAAATGAATAAGGATAGTAAAGATAAATCTTATAAAAAATTATCTAACTTAATTATTAGTAGATATAAGAGTATTTCTAAAAGTGAAATTAAAAATATAAATACTATTCTAGAATCAACAATTAAAAAAACTTTTGATTTTTATAGCTATAATGCCGATTTAAAAGATGTCAAAAATATTATAGATAATAATTTCAAAGGGAAGCATTTTAGTAAAAGAGTTTGGGCCAATGAAGAGGCTGTTGCTAAAAGATTACATTATCAAGTTAAAGAATTTCTTAATGGAAATGTTAATGTAAATCAAATAAAGAAAGATATCGAGAAAACTTTTAATGCTAATGCTTATAATTCAAAAAGATTAGTAACTACAGAAGTAGCACGTTGTCAAAATGAAGCTTTCAGGAGATTCTGCGAAGAAACAAATACAAAGAAGGTTAAGAGAAATGCTATATTAGATAGCAGAACTTGTAATGATTGTTATCCGTTACATGGCAAGATTTATGAATTAAAAGATATGCCTCAAGTTTCGCACCCAATGTGCAGATGTTTTTATGAAGTATATAAATAAAGGAGTTGATAAATATGGCTTGTAAAACTAAGAAAAAGAAAACAGGCAAAGGTGGAAAATAATTTATTAATTAAAGTCTTAGGAAACTAAGGCTTTTTATTATGCTTTAAATTACCTCTATGTGCTTCAAAGTGTATAAGAGGTAAATATATTAATAAATAAAATAAAACGTGTCATAAGGCTAATTTTAGGTTTATGGTGCAAGGAGGAAAGTATGTTAAAAAAAGATTTATTAAAAATAATAGAAAATATTAATGATGAAGGTTCAGTTGATGAAGTTTTATCAGGAAGTGATTTTATAAAGTCACTTTTAGAGAGTGGCCTAACTTTAAATGCATTTAAAGAAAAAATGAAAACAGATAAAGAATTTAGAGCTTTTTTAGATAGTGAAAATGATAAATATTATTCAAAAGCTTTAAAGACGTGGAAGGAGAATAATTTAGAAAAGGAACTTGAACCATTTATTAAGGAAAAGTATCCAGAGCTAATTACTGATCCAACCCAAAAAGAATTATTAGAACTAAAAAAGGAATTAGAAAAAGAAAGAAAAGCTAATGAAAGAAAAGATTTATTAGCTGAAGCTATCAAATACGCAGCAGATAAAAAGTTACCTAGTAGTATAATTGAAAAATGTCTAGGTGAAGATTTTGAAGCTACAAAAGCAGAAATAGATAGCATAGCCGAAGCTTGGTCAAAAGGTCTTGAAGCAATAGCTACAGAAAAAATGAAATCTAATTCTTATATACCAGGTAAAGGTTCAGATGGTCAACAAATGAGTATTGGTGCTTCTTTAGCAGTTAAAGCAAATGGTACTAAAGCAGCAAGTGATCCTTGGGCAAATAAATAAGAAAGTGAGGAAAGAAAATGTATTTTAAAAAGATTGATTATACAAATGAAATGGAGATTTTATTTACTGAGAAAAACTTAGTAACATTTACACACACACTTGTATCAGCTGATATTGTGGCTAATTCAGAAGGTAGAAAGCTAGTATTAGCAGGTAGTTTAATAACTAATGATGGAAAAGTTGTTAAACAAACAGGAAATTCTGGAGCAGAACAATTATCAGGAACGCCAGTAGGAGTTTTATATAGAACAGTTGATGTAACTAATGGTGATATGCCATGTAGTTTAGTTGTAGAAGGATATTTAAGAGCTGATAGAGTTCTTGATTCTTTTGCAGAGACTAAAAAGACTGAAATTAAAACAGCCTTACCAAAAATAACATTTAGATAGGAGATGATAATATGCCAAGGTTAGAAGAAGTTTTTAACACAGCAGAACTTATTAATTATTACAAAGAAAGAACATTAGAACCTATGTTAGGAGAATCACTTTTCCCAGAACGAAAAATTCAAGATATTGAATTTGACATGATACTTGGAGGAGGAGGTCTTCCAGTAAGTGCTTCAGTTCATGCTTTAGATACAGCAACTCAATTAGCTTCAAGAGAAGCAATTCAAAGAGGGGTTGCAGCATTAGCGCTTATAAAAAGACAAATTAAAATTACTGAAAAAGAAATAATTAAAATTAATAATCCTCGTACTGATGCTGAATTAAGACAAGTTATAGCACAACTTTATAATGATTCAGAAAAGATGCTTGAATCAGTTCGTGTTAGAGTTGAAGCTATGAGAATGGAAGCTTTAGCTACTGGAAAATTAAAAATTGAAGAAAATGGAGTTAAAGTTACTTTAGATTATGGATTACCAAAAGGAAATCAAAAAACATTTGATTGGAAAGATGAAAATACATCTGATCCATTAAAAGATTTAGAAACTTTAGCTGCTGCAGTAGAATCTGAAAGTGGAGTAAGACCAACAAGGGGCTTGACTTCTAGAAAGATAATAAATTCACTAAAGAAGAATTTAAGGGTTAGAGAATCAATACATGGAGTTAATTCAGCAAAAGTAGTGACTACAGAAGAGTTAAATAACTTATTAACAAGCTTAGAATTACCTACATTAATGTCATATGAAGGAAAATATAGAGTAGAAACTGCTAAAGGATATACATCTAAGAGATATTTCCCAGAAGATGCTATTGCTATGTTTGGACCTAATACATTAGGAGAAACAATTTATGGATTAACAGCAGAAGAAGTTAAACTAATAGGTAGTGGGCAAATTGATATGGCTGAAATGGTTGGAAATATTTTTGTAGGTACTTATACAAGCATAGATCCTGTTGCAGAATTTACTAAAGCTGCATGTACTGCGTTACCTTCATTCCCAAGTGCTAATGAACTTGGTGTTGCAACTATAACATTATCTTAATATAGGAGGAGAAATCCTCCTTTTATTATAGGAAGTGATAATATGACTTTAGAAGAAAAGAATGAAGCTAGAGCAATAATAGCAATAAAGAATTACTTAAATAGAGATTTTAGTGATGATTATATAAAGAAAAATTTTGCTTTAGCTATAGATCAAATAATAGAAAATGCTAATAAAATAAATTCTGCTAAATTAGTTGGAGTAAGTTCAATGAGAGAAGGAAATCAAAGCATTACTTTTTCTAACAATGTTGAAGCTTGGTCAGTTACAGATGATATAAGAAGTTTGTTACCATCACCATATATTCGTATGTATTGAGGTACAATATGGCAGTTTTATTTAAAAATTCAGATATAACTATATATAACAGATATTATGATGAAGTAGAAGGAATTGATAAGTATCAAAGGACAGTTATAAAAGGTGTTAATTGGCAAGGTAAGAGAAATGCTACTATAAATGAAAAAGGATTATTAATTGCTGATAGTACACTTATATTTATAGATAAATTATCTAACTACATTAGTCCTAAAAGATTTTATAAATTAAATGATATTGAAAGACCTAATTATTTTACTTTTAGATCTGGCGATAAAATAGTAAAAGGTGAAGTTGATTTAGAAATTACTAGGATAGCAGATTTAGAAAAAGAATTTGATGATGTAATAGATATAAAATCAGTTACTGAATTACCTTATCATTTTGAAGTAGAAGGTGTATAAATGGCAACAAAAGTTAAAGTGGTAATAGATAATACTCAAAAGATTTTATTAAAAAGAGCATTAAACAAAAATGGAAAAGCACAAGTAAAATTTACTAAGGAATGTGCTAAATGGATGAATAATTATGTTCCTTACGACCATGGAAAACTTAAAGATAAGATGGTTGAGATAAAAGTGAGTAAGGTTATTTATAAGGCCCCATATGCCAGAAAGCAATATTACACTAATAAAGGACTTGGAAAACAAGGTACTCAAGTAGGTGGAAAACGTGGAAAGTTTTGGGATAAAAGAGCTTGGGCAGATAATGGAGATTCAATTGTAAAAACAATAGCTGATTTCGTGGGAGGTAAAAGTAAATGATAATAAAATCAATAAGAGATTACATGAGAAATCTAAAATGTTTAGATACTTTCAATAATGTTATAAAAGTTAATGTTAATTTTTTAGATGATGAAATTGATACTTATTCAATCGAAGAAGTACCTATAGAACCTATTATAAAGAAATATGTTAATGGTGATAGTATAAGACAATATGCTTTTATATTTACTTCTCGAGAACCCTATGGACCAGAAGTATTACAAAATATAGATAATAGTGGATTTTATGAAAAATTAGCAGATGAAATAGAAAAAAATAATTATAATGATATATTACCAGAGTTAGATGAAGGTTTAGAGCCTATATCTATAGAGGTAACTAGTACTGGATATGCTTTTGCAGTAACAGAATCGAAAGCACAATTTCAAATACAATTAAAATTAAAATATTTTAAGAAAGGAATGAAATAGATGCCAATTAGAAAGCGTAAAATTCAAGCTAACTACTTAGAGATAGACAAGGTTTATGAGTTTTTAGGAATAGGATTTACTGAGTTAAATGAAAGTCCAGGAGCACAAACAACTACTAAAAGATATATAAATCAATCTAGTTCAAGTCAATCTATTACAGGATATGAATGGACTAGTTCATTTACTGCTGACCAAATAGAGAATGAAAAAGCAATTGAATACATTAGAGAAATTGGAGAAATGAATAAGCTTGGTGCTGATACTGAAACAGATTATTTAATAGTTGATTTAGATAAACCAGGTATGTCTCCTAATACATTTAGAGCAAGAAAAAGAAAAATTGCTATCTCAGTAGATTCATTTGATGATAATGATGGAGAACTTGGAATGAGTGGAAGCTTCTTAGGTATTAGTGATCCAGTTGAAGGAACATTTAATACTCAAGATAAAACTTTTAAAGAAGGATTTACTATTAAAACATTAGAGTTTAGTTATCAGAATACAGCTGGAGCTATAACAGATATTTCGGTACAAGGAATAACGTTTGATGATGCTGGAGATAAGTTTAAGAATATACCACATGATACAACGACATTTACATTCAAGGAAAATGGAACTCTAAAAACTGCTACATTAGGTAGCGCATGGGCTGTTAAATAGGGGGTGATATAATTGATAATTAATGGAATTGAATTAGAAGATTTAGATATTTATGACCTTGAAATTGCAGAGAAATATGATAAGGCTCTAAATAGCATAAAAGAGTTTGAAGAAAATAATAAAAATAAAAATATGAGCATGACTGATATGATAAAAACTCAATGTAAAGCAATATTTGATGTTTTTAATTTAATGTTTGGAGAAGGAACAGATAGAAGGGTATTCGGTGATAAAGTTAATTTATTAGTTTGTATAAAAGCTTTTGGAGAATTGGTTAATCAGATGAATGAGAAAAAAGCAGAACTGGAAAAAATAACTAATAAGTATTCTCCTAATAGAGCTGCTAGAAGAAGTAAGTGATGAATATATTAATAGATTTATTACCTACTTCAGTCATTATAGATAAAAAGGAGTACGATATTAATAGTGATTTTCGTACTTCTATTTTATTTGAATTGTTAATGCAAGATAAAAGTATAGAGAATGAAAATAAAATACTTATGGCTTTACAGTTGTACTATCCAGTTATTCCTAAAAACATTAATGAGGCTATTGAAAAAATGTTGTGGTTTTATAGGTGTGGTAATGATATAAGAAAATCTAAAGGAAATGGTAAAAGCAAGAGCGTCACTCAAGTTTACAGTTTTGAACATGATGATGAATATATTTACGCTGCATTTATGGACCAATACAATATAGATTTACAGGATATAGAGTATTTACATTGGTGGAAATTTAAAGCTATGTTTAATGGACTTAAAGAAGATAATTTAATAGTTAAAATAATGGGATATAGAAGTATGGATTTATCTAAAATTAAAGATAAAGAACAAAAAGCGTATTATAAAAAAATGCAAAGATTATATGAAATACCTATTTCAAAAGATGAAAAAGAAAAAATAGACGAAATAAATCAAATACTTCTAAATGGTGGAGATGTAAGTAAAGTATTGTAATATAAGAAGGTGATTTAAATAGAAAATGTACGTTGTCCAAATTGTAATCAGCTATTACTAAAAGCTTATTACATTAAAGGTGAGGTTAAATGTCCTCGATGTAAGAAAATAATTAAATTAGAACTTAACCAAAAAGATAGAGCTTAGAGCCACACTTAAGGTAGTGAGCCAATGCCTGCTTTTTTATTTTATAAAGAAAGTAGGTGAGAAAATGGCTGATGGAAGAATTATAATTGATACGGAAATAGATAATAGTGGAGCTGAAGGTGGTATTAAGACGTTAAATGCTAAATTAGGTAGTTTAGCTAAAACTGGATTAGCAACATTTACAGGGGCAATTGTAGCAGCAGGAAGTGCCATCGGAGGATTAGCCGGGATTGCTACTAAATATAATTCTCAAATGGAAGATTATTTCGCTAATTTTACAGTTCTGTTAGGAAGTACAACTGAAGCTACTAAACATGTTGAGGCTTTAAAAAAGTTTGCTGCTAAAACTCCTTTTGAAATGGCAGGTCTTGCTAATGCCTCAAAGCAGTTATTATCATTTGGAATAGGTATTGATGATATAATGTCTGACCTTCAGATGCTTGGAGATATTTCACTTGGAAATCAGGAAAGATTTAAAGGGTTAGCTTTAGTATTTGCTCAAGTAGCTTCAGCTGGAAAATTAACTGGTCAAGATTTATTGCAATTTATAAATCAAGGTTTTAATCCACTTCAAGTTATAGCAGAGCAAACTGGGAAATCAATGTCTGATTTAAAAGAAGAAATGTCAGATGGAAAGATAACTTATGAAATGGTTGCTGAAGCTATGAGGGTTGCTACTAGTGAAGGTGGTAAATTTTATCAGGGGATGGAAGTGCAATCTCAAACTCTTAGTGGTATGTGGTCCACACTTAAAGATGATACAATGTCATTGATTGGAGAAGCTTTCACACCTTTTAGTGAGATACTAAAGACAAATGTTATGCCTGCTTTGCAAGAAGTAGTAGAACAGATGTCAGCGGCTTTTGCAGATCCAAATATTCAAACAAGTATTTCAAATATAGCGTCAGGGTTAGGTGATTTTATAACTAAGGTAGCAGAATTAGTTTCTGAATGGTTACCTAAAGTCATAGAGGGATTTGCTTGGTTATTAGATCATAGTAATGAAATAACTGCTGGAATAATTGGACTAGGTACTGCTTTAATGGTACTTAATGTTGCAAATATGATAATGGGGTTAGTCAAAGCTTTCCAAGCTTTCAAATTAGCAAACGAAGGTGCAACAATAGCACAATGGTTATTAAATGCAGCTATGTCAGCTAATCCTATAGGCATTGTGGTAGCATTGATTGCAGGATTAGTGGCTGCTGTTATTTACTTATGGAATACGAATGAAGGATTTAGAAATGCAGTCATAAAAATATTTAGTGCCATTATGTCGACAATAAGTTGGGTTGTGAATGGAATAGTCAATTTTTTCACATCTACAATTCCTAATGCTATAAAAAGTGCTTTAAATTGGTTTAGTAATCTAGGTTCCAATATGCATAGTATAGGTTCTAATATTGTAAGTGGAATATGGAATGGTATAACTGGAGCTGCTGGATGGTTGATGAATAAAATAAAAGGATTTGCAAGTAGTGTTGTATCATCAATTAAAAATTTCTTCAAAATAAAATCTCCTAGCCGACTCATGAGAGATCTTATTGGGGTAAATTTGGTCAAAGGTATTGGAGTAGGTATTGATGTAGAAACACCTAACTTACAAAAAGACATTGATGCGAATATGTCAGATTTAATTGCTAAAATGCAAGGAACTGTAGATTATGAAACTTCTGTGACGACTGCTAAAGTTGTTGCTCATAACAATACTTTAGGTGGTGGAACTGATGAAGGAAAGGATAAGACGCAAAAACAAGTTGTAGAAAATCATATACATGTTGATATAGAGGGTAGAGAAGTTGCACATGCAATAGCTCCACATCAAGATATTTTAAATGAGTATCAAGAAGGGAGGTAGTTAGATGTTACGAGAAGGAGAGATATATTTTAACACAAATACAAGCTTAGATATGCATATCTATTTAGAAAAATATCCTTCTATACCAGTTGTTAATGAAGATTATGAAGAAGTATTAGTTGAAGGTAGAAGTGGAAGTTTAATAATAAATAAAGGAACATATCCAGATAAAAAAATACCACTAACCTTCACTCTATTACATAAAGATATATATGTTAAATTCGATGAAATCTACGAATGGCTTACTAATATTGTAGATAATAGACTTGTATGTAGTAGAAAAGATAGATGTTATAGAGTTAAAAAAGTACTCTTTGGAAATATAGAAAAAGAATTTAGAACTATAGGAGAATTTGAAGTAACTTTTATATGTGAGCCCTTTTCAGAGGATTTAGATAAAACTGTTTATGAAATAACTACTAATAATTTTAAATTTAATTATGATGGAAATGCTCCAGCTGATACTTTAATAAAAGTCTATGGAAGTGGAAATATACAACTTACTATAGATAATGAAACAATGCAAATTAATAATGTTACTGATTATGTAGAAATTGATTCTAATTTACTACAAGTTAGAAATCAAGATGGAACCTCTAAGGATGATGACTTAGGGGATTTTATTTTGCTTGAAAAAGGAGAACATACAATTTCATATACTGGAACAGTAACAAAAATAATACTAGAATACACTACAAAATATAAGAGTTAGGAGGAAGTATGATGAAAAAACAAATAAAGATAGCGTATCTCCCTTCTAATTCTACTAAAGATAAAGTTTTAAGTACTAATGGAAAGAGTTTAGATAGATATTGTACTAAATGTGAAGTTGAAGAAGATATAAGTACAGGTAACTATATTTTAGATGCAACTTTTTTAATAGAAGATAATCTGCAAGATCTACTCCAGGAAGAAGAAATTTTAAAAGTATTAGTGGACTATGGAAAAGAAGTTTTTAGAATATCTAAAGTTACAGTAGGTACTAGATACATTGATGTAGTGGCTAGACAAATAACTATAGCAGATTCTTTGACTTTATGGCTAGAAGATGTAAGGCCTACTAATTTAAATGGTCAAGGTGCAGTAACTTGGATGTTAGATAAGGCAGAAGGTAAAAAAGAAATAGAGATTATTTCAGATATTGAAACAACAGCTACGGCATATTATCAGCGCATGAGTTTATATAAAGCTTTGCATGATAATGACAATTCATTTTTAAAGCGTTGGGGTGGAGAAGTCCAAAGGCGTGGGTATACGGTTTATATAAATAAACGTATAGGAATAGATAGAGGAGTTACTATTAGAGAAGGGAAAAATCTTACTGGGTTTGATTCTACTTCTAATATTGATAATTTAGTTACTAGAGCTCGTGGAGAAGGCTACAATGGAATATTAGGTAATTATATAGATAGTCCTTTAATAGATAAATATAATCGCATATATACAAGTGTTATAAAGTATGATGATGTTAAGGTTAAAGATGAAAATAACACTGAAGGGTTTGATACAGAAGAAGAAGCTATAGCAGAGTTAGATAGAAGAATAAGTGAAGAATATTCTAAAAATAGCATAGATAAAATAAAAGCTAGTTATAATATTAATTTTGTTCAGTTAGAGAAAACAGAACAGTATAAAAATTATATAATTGCTGAAAGAGTTTATATTGGAGATACAACTAGAGTTTATATTCCAAGACTCAAGGTTAATATAAAAGTAAGATCTATGATAAAAAAATATGATGTGTTAGCTCAAAAAACTAAAGAGATTAAATTAAGTAATTATATAGAAGCTAAATCTATTTCAATCAAACAAATAGCAGAAAAATTAGAATTAATGGATAGTACAGAAACTATTCTCCAATTAGCTAAAGATAATGCTAGTTTACTTATTAAAAGTGGACTTAGAAATAGTCATGTTATAGTTAGAGAAAATGAAATAATAATTGGTGATACAAAAGATATTAATACTATGACTAAGGTTTGGAGATGGAATAATCAAGGTCTTGGCTTTAGTAGTACAGGATATAATGGTATTTATGGTACTGCTATAACAAATGATGGTAAAATTGTAGCTGATTTTATAACTGCAGGAATTCTAAATGCTAATTTGATTAAAGCAGGACTATTAAAAAGTTTTAATGGTACAAGTTGGATTAATATGGAAGATGGAACATTTAGTTATGGGAATGGAGTTTTAAAATTTGACCCTAAAAATGGAATATCCTTAAATGATGGAGCAGTTCTTATTAATAAAGATGGTGTAGAGGTTACATTCAATAATAATCAAGGAAAAGCAAGAATGGGAAGTGATGGATTTTACTGGCAGAAGGATTCAGTTTCAAAGGCCTATCATTCATTAACTTACAAAGGTGAAATATCAACAAGTGCAAATGTACAAGTAGGAAATCTAATAACTTTACCCGAAGAATTCAAAGGAAAAGACTTCGAGGTTATTGTAAGTCCTAAAAATGTTAAAAGAGATGGGGAATGTGTTCTATATTGGCTTAATTGTTATTATACAGAAAGAAACACAAGCAATGGAACATTTAAAGTGCATGGCAACGCAGACTGGAGAAACTCAACAAATGGAAGTTTAGCAGGAAGTACAGGAATAACAGTAACATATGTAGTATTAGCCTAGGGGGGGGTGATTTGATGACATTAGAAGAAATGGAAAAGTCAATGACATTGTTTTACATGAAAAGAACTGGCGATATAGTGAACAAAGCAACTGGAATTCAAGATATGAAATTTTATTCAGATTTTGAAGAGGATTATAATAAAATAATAGATTTTATAGTTTTATCAAAAGATGAATATGTTTTAAATAATACTGAAAAGTTTAAAATAGTAGATAAAAAATTAATATTAAAAGAAGAATTTAGAACAAATATAGAAAAATATATTAATCAAAAGGAGGGGTAAAGTGGCTAGGAAAATTGTAATAAATCTTGATACAAATAGAGAGTGTTACGAGCCGAAGAAATGCAAGCAAAACGACGATTTACTCTTTGAAGCTAATATATTTGAAAATGGAGTTAAAAAAGATTTAACTAATTGTAGTATAGTTATCAATGCAGTAAAACCCGATAAAACATTTATTATCCATACTAAAGATATAAATAAACAAGGTAATAAGATAAGTGTAGAATTATCAAGAGACTTTACTAGGCTATGGGGAAAAACTTTAATAGAAATAGTTTTAACAGAAAATAATAAACAGAATACAACATTTACATTCTTCTTAGAAGTTAAAAGAAGTATTTTAGATGGTATTGTTACTGCAAGTACTAATGTTATAACTATGCTAGAAGAATTAACTAATAAGATACAAGAGGCTATTAAAGTTAAGGAAGATACACAAAAAGTAATAGATGAAGGTGGAGCAGCAACAAAAGGAGAATTAAATGCACTTAATTCACAGATGTATTTTAGAGATTATTATGCTCCAATAGAAAAATACAATAATAACCTTGTGCAAGCTTTGAGAAATGAAAAAGGGGTACGTATATCTAATCAAGATATAATATTAACTGAATCTTTGACACCTGAATTATTAAATGGTAAATCAATTTTAGGTACTTCTAAAAATTCTCGAATAATAGTACAGGGGAATATTTCACCTTTTAAATTGCATGGTATTAATAAAAATACAGAAATAAGAAATGTATCTATTATTGTAGAAGAATCAAATACAAACGCTATTTTTGATATTAACACTAATAATGTAACTACATCAGACATACTAATTGAAAATGTATATTTAGGAACAAAAAATAATGGTGATGGAAATTATACAGGTATATTGATGTATGACAATACTGATAAAGGGATATATAAGAACACATTTAGCAATATACAGATAGCTAATTCTAAGGTTGCTATTCATTTAAAAGCAGAAAATTTACCTGATGGACAAGTTACGCCTTGGATAACACATAATAAATTTGAAAACATATATATTAATTTATTCGGAAGTATAGGTCTTAATATAGAAGAATTAAATGGGGGAACTATAGCAGTTAATGACTTCGATTTAAGAATAAATCAAAAGTCATTCGTTCATGATACTAGAGCCATTATTGTTGGTGGTACAGAAAATGCCATTCATTATGAGTATTTTGAAGATGGTGGATTTGACCCTAAAGGTGGCGTAAATTATGGATTAAGCATAAAAGAAACTTCGGTAAGGAATACAATAAAAGGATACAATGAAGGGCCTTTTGAAAATTATAATTACCTAACTAATAATATTTTAGAGTTAAATGGTATTAAAAGGGTTTTAGATGTTTCTCCTAATTACGTTCCTCATATGAATGTATATTCTAATATATGTAATTTAATAAAAAATTATAACTTTGAATCTGGTGTGCAAGGTTGGGTTACTCAAGAAACTACACCAACACTTGCTAAAGGTACCAATTCTACTTTTAGAAATGTAATGAAATATACTACAACACCAACTTCTACTTCAATTATGAGACAAATTCCATTTGGAACTCATTTCAGAGGAAAATATATTACTTTTACTGTTAAAGTTAAATCTGATAAAAAAGTTTGTGTGATTATAGATGAAAGTCCTAGTGTAGACCAACAAGATTTTATAGTAGGAAGTTATCATTATGGAACTAATCAATCAGAGCTATTAACAGTTACAAAGAAAATAAATGATGGTACTAACTTAACATTAAGTATAATGAATGATACTCCTAACGAGGTTGCTAATATAGAAGTTGAGTGGGTATGTTTAACAGAGGGAGTTGTTTCCCCGGTTAATCCAGTAAAAGGAGATAGTCATTATGTTAGTAGAAGTCATGGTATTGCTACAATAAGAACAAATGAAAAAAACATAGTAGTAAATCATGGATTAGATGTAACACCTTCTTACAATGAAATATATTTAACACCTGTATATTGGGGTCATAATACTTCTAGTAGGTATTGGATTTCTGATATTAATGAAACATCATTTAAAATAAATATTGATACTGCTGTTCAATTAAATGATGATATTGTTCAATTTGCATGGAATATAGATAGTTATAATTAGAACTTACTTAATGTAGGTTCTTTTTTATATATAAAACTATGAAAGGAGAAGTTATGGATGAAAAAGAGTTGCTCATAGACATAAGGGAAAGAATAGTAAAGCTTGAAGCAGAAGTTAAAAACGCTAATAAAACAAATGAACTAAAGTTAAAAGCAGTTACGGAACAATTAGAAGAAAAAATAAAAGTAGCAAACAATAGGATAAAAGATTTAGAGGATTCTAATAAATGGTTATGGAGAGCAGTTGCTGGTGGTTTAATAAGTGCAGCAATTGCGTTTCTAATAAATTATAAATAAAAGGAGAGTGTTTTAAATGCAAACATTAAAATCAATTTTAAACAGATTAAACAATAAGGGGACAATAGTTTCACTGGTAGCATTAGGAGTTAGCTTAGTGGCTCAATTTGGTATAGAAGTAGACTCAGCTAAAGTTATGGCAATAGTAGAAGCTATTACTGGAATAGCGATAATTTTAGGTGTGTTAAATGACCCTACAAATGGCACTAGTGGATATATTCCAGGAGTTAGTGATAAGTTAGTTGAAAAGAAAATTGAAGGACAAGAGTAATTCTTGTTCTTTTTTAATTAATAAAAGGAAGGTGATTAAATGTTAAAACAACAATTAATAAATCCCAGTAAATACGGGATAAAATGCCCTTATCCAATGACACCAAAAGGTATATGTATTCATAATACCGCAAATGACGCTTCAGCTCAAAATGAAGCTAACTATATGAAAGGAAATAATCTTGAAGTATCATTCCATATAGTTGTAGATGATGTAGAAGCTATTCAATGTCTACCACTTGATAGAAATGCTTGGGCAACAGGTGATGGTGGATATGGAGAAGGCAATAGAAACTATATACAATTAGAAATATGCTACAGTAGAAGTGGTGGAGATAGATTTATAAATGCAGAAAAGAGAGCAGCAAAAGAAGTTGCAGCATTACTAAAACAATATGGTTGGGGAATAGGCAGAATAAGAAAACATCAAGACTTTAGTGGGAAATATTGCCCTCACAGAACTTTAGATATGGGGTGGCAAAGATTCTTAAATATGGTACAAGCTGAATTAAATGGATCTACAGAAGTTAAACAAGCTACTGTACAACAAACTTCTGTAAAATCAGCTTCACCTACTGGAGAGTATACAATTAAAGAATATCCAGAGAGTGGAGTATTCACTTGCACAGTTGACGCAATTAATTTTAGAAATAAACCTTACGTTGGCTCAGACAATCCAATATCAGGGCAATATTACAGAAATGAAACAGTAAACTATGACTATGTAGTTATAACTAACAAATACACTTGGATTAGTTGGATTAGTGCTAGTACAGGTGTTAGAAGATATATGCCAATTACAGACCGTTCCATAAATGAAAAATGGGGTTATTGTGTATAAATAAAAAATTAAAATAAATATTTATAAATTAAGAGATTAGGTTAATTCTAGTCTCTTTTTTTAAGAAAGGAGAAAATAAGAATATGAGCAATAAAAATATAACAGACTTTATTATTCCAGAAGCAATAACAAGAGAAGATCATTATATAAAATTTTTATCTATGGGTGGAGATATAAATTTACTACCAAATCCAATTACAAGAAAAGATAAATTTTTATATGCATTGTGCTTAGTTAAAGCTGGAATATCAATAACTAGATATCCATATTATAAAGCAATGGTTAATAGTGATTCAGGAGCATATAATTTTATTGGTGGCTTCTATGATTTAGGAGAGAATAAGAAAACAACAAATGCTAAAGTTAAATTTAGATTTACTTTAAGAAATATAGGAAATGATATTCCAAAATCAGTTGGACTAGCATTGTTAGCAGATAATGAAGCTACACAATTTGTAGGGAATGAATATAATTTACAAATTCCTAATAAAATTCAATCTCCAAAATTTGATGAAGAATATACTATTGAAGGGGATTATTTAGCAGTAAATGCTGATAAAAATTTAAATGCTTATAGATATATAAGACCATACATTAGAATAGATAAAACTAATGCTATTAAAACATCCACTCATGGAATAGATATAAATGAGATTATATTAACTATAGATGGTAATGAGTACAATATAACTAATACAACAAGAGTATTTGGGCCAGTTCAAGATGGTGAAAGTAAAGTTGAACTCATTGAAGGTCCAGAAACAGGAAGTAAAGAAGAAGTTAAAATAGTAAGAGAATATGTTAAAGCTGTATTAAATAGTGGTTCGGTTGGACAAAATTATTTTAGTACATTCTACGACTTAGGACCTGATAGAAGAATAACAGAAGCCAAAGTTAAATTTAGATTCACTTTAAGAAATACAGGAAATGATAAACCGGAATCTATAGGAGTAAAGCTATTTGCCAACAATGATTCAAATAGGGATGTTATTTCAGATTATGCATTAGATATACCTTCATTAATTAATGTTCCAGAATATGACAAAGAATATAAGATTGAAGCAAATTATACTGAAACTTCTGGAGATAAAAACTTAAATGCATTTAGATATTTAAAACCTTTTGTGGTTTTAAATAAAGCTAACAAGATTAAAACATCAATTCATGCTATAGATATACATGAGGCCAAATTAACAATAAGCGATAAGACTTATGATTTAACTAATACAGTTAAAGATTTTGCACCAGTAGAAGGTGGAGGAAGTAAAGTACAAATAGTTAAAGAAGAAATAAAATTACCTTACGCTGGAGAAATATTTGCTGCTTTAGGAACTTCAATAACTTATGGGTATGATCCAAAGAATGGTGGAAAGAAATTAGCTAATGCGTGGCCAGAGCAATTAAAAGATTTATGTAGATTTTCGAAGTCACTAAATTATGGTATAAGTTCAAGTACAGTTGCAACTAAAAGTACTGACCCTAATTGGAATAGTGTAAGAAATCCTATGTGTTTAAGATATACACAAATGGATAATAATGCTAAGGTGATAACAGTTGAATGTGGAACAAATGACCATACTCAAAATGTACCTTTAGGAGAAAATAGTATATCAAATAAAAATACAGATACGTTCTATGGAGCTCTTAACGTATTATATGAAGGGTTAAAAAATAAATATCCTGATAGCCTTATAATAGCAATTCCAATGTTATATTATAGTCTTGATACTAATACTAATGGTAATACAGTAGACCAATTTAGACAGGCTACAATTGACATGGCAACACATCATAAACTTAAAATATTTGACTTGCAAAAAGTAGTAAGTTTTAATGTAAAAGAGAATAAAAATGTTGAAGAAAAAATATCAGACAGAGTACATCCAACTCAAATTGGAGCAGATGAAATTGCTATAAAAGCAGCAGAAGATATAAATAAAAAATAATAAAAAAGGTCTAGTAGGTAGGAGAAATCTTACTTACTAGACCTTTTTTATTTTGTCGAAAAATAAATTACGATTAATAGTAAAAATATTTTAAAAAAGTATTTACATTTACGATTAAACGTAGTATAATTAATACATAAGGTGAAGGAAATAAATAAATGGAGGTAAGTTAAAATGACTAAGAAAGAATTAATGGTAAAGGCTCACAAAATGACAAAGGAAATTAAAACTCAATATCCAGGAGTTGATTATAAATTCCAACTAGGATTATGTTTAGCTTATCTTCAAAAAGAAGGAGAGAATGAAATGGTAAGTTATAAAACAGAAAAAGGCACTAGTGTAGAAGTTAAGGTAGAAGGAAAGGAAGTTACAGACTTAACAGTAAACGGAATAGAAGTATTAAAAAATGCATTTGGAGGAACAGATTGTTATTTAACAAGAGGATTTATAGTAATAAATAGCAGAAATCTTTACAAGAAATTAGGTGCAAATTCTCAAATAAAAATAGCTATGAATGAAGAGTTAAATAACTTATATAACAGAGAAACAGAAAAAGTTAAAGTTGAATTAAAAAAAGATATTGAAGATATGGACAGAAGAAAATCAAAAGATGATGAATACTATGCAAATAGCTTTTATAAGCATATGAAAGATAGAAATGGATTTTAATAATAAGAGTTGCTAGTCTCTTTAAAACTAGCAAATAAAAACTGGAGGTTTAAATTATGAATAAATTAATTGGAGTTAGATGGGGAGATTTATCAGAGGAAACAAGGGATTTTTTATTTGAAAATTCTACAGTATGGGAAGATGTAAAAGACGGCCCTTGTATATATGATTTAACAGAAGATTTATCAGTAGTAGGATGTGTTAAGTGCATAAATAAAGAAGAAGGTGATTACGAATATATAATTGAGGATAATGCTATTATTTATAATCCTGAAGATGGTAAAAATTCAGAATCAGACGCTAAAGAGAATGTAACATTTGAAATATATGATGTTATGACAGTAAATGAAGCAGCAGAGAAATGGAGAATTACAGAAGGAGCAATAAGGGCAGCTATAAAAGCTAAGAAATTTATTCTAGGTGTAGATTACAGAAAGGCTGGAAGAATAACACTTATAACTAAAGAAGCTATGGAAAGGATTTATGGTAAGTTAAAATAAAATAAAAGGCAGAGCATAAGCCCCACCCCTCGCAAGGTTATTATAGCTTATGTTCTCCTTAATTTCAAGATGGCAAGAGTAATCTCTAAATATATAAATAAACAAAAAGTGTTGACTTATCACGTAAACGTGATATAATTATATTATAAGATCAGTTAAGGAGATGTTAGAAATGAAAGAGTTAATGACAAAAGCACACAAAATAGCAAAAACTTTAGAGGGAGATTATCAAGCTAGATTAACTTTAGCTTTAAAGTTTGTATGGGCTCAAAAAAAATCAACTAAGAAAGCGGTAGTAGTTAAGGAAACTGCTAAAGCTAAAATGTTAGTGTTGTTTTTTGAAGATATTCAAGGAGAAGAAAGAGAAATCAAAGCTTGGTTTCCAAATGGTTGGTTAGAAGAAAATAATATTCCTAAAATGTGGGCATTAAATAAAAAAGTTCAAGAAATCAGATCACTACATTCTTCTTGGGATTTACATATTAAAAAAGTGCTTGTGGCTTAATTCACAAATTTATAACATCTAAATTTGATAGTGTAAAGTTTCGTATGAAAAAATAGAGTTAATCAAAGTTAAGGAATAAAT